>VTLG01005254.1_pt1 | contig 30573 bp, 49 predicted proteins | sample 4694571 | NCBI WGS metagenome assembly VTLG01 (sample SAMN12604809, study PRJNA352737) | marine metagenome | biome: ENVO:00000447; feature: ENVO:00000209|ENVO:00000569|ENVO:01000036; material: ENVO:00002151; isolation source: viral sequences binned using virsorter ...
AATTTGCTATAACACCAAAGTCATAATCGTTTGTTTCTGATCCATATTCTGTCAGTTTTTCATTTATAAAAAAGTAGTTTCCATAAGCTAAAATGAAGAATGCGTCTTTATGTAGATAATAAGACAAGCCAACAACACCAGAAAGTGTATATTGGTTTCCGAGTTCTGCTAATTTTTCACGATTGTATCTTGCAGGAATAGTGGCGTAATACTGTTGAAACTGTGCTGTGTTGTCAGCAACCACATTTCCGTCCAACAACCACCGATAAAAAGATTGTTCCAACCTGTCCAAGTGTCCGTTTCCATTTTCATCTACAAAGTAAAATTCACTTGTATACCCAAGTTCTGTTGCAACACCCTCAAAATCATTGTAATGTGGAAAATCCCTTTTAAAGACATCTAAGCCGTATACAGGGTGATACCTCACAACACTTCCAAAAGTCCCTCTAAAGCCACCTAAATCACCTTTTAGACGCATATCTAAGGACTTATACTGCAAGTCAATATAACCATTGTTAGAAGATTCAATTTTAATGCTTGTGAAATCACCAACGTATCTGAACCAAATGTTATGACTTTCATACTCACGCCCCAAGTTTCTGATCCTTTCATATTGAAGTAAGTATTCAAACTTGTCAACAGGTGAACGAAATATACTTGCGTTTTCTTCTGACCCGTCATAATAGAATCGTGGTTTCTTTTCAAACTTATATCTTGATAGTTTTTTAATACCTATAAAATAACGATAATTAGCACCGTCATCAGGCGTTGTTTCTATTAGTTGTCCGTTAGTAAATGAATATGTTTCTATTGGCGCTATTGTAGAATTTAAAGACATGCCACCATAAATAGTGGAATACTTATAAAACTGTCCAAAAGACAGCAGGGGCAATAATAGAAATAGAAGCCGTGTCATTATAATACTTTTGTATAGCAATAAGTCAAATAAACATCACAAGACCAACCACCATTAAACCCTGTGCTTGAAGCCCACATTTTGAATGACTTGTTTAATAATGAACCCTCATACACACCCCCACCCGGTTGATTGCCACCAAAAACATAACTCACGTCAACGCTTTCTGCTCCAAAAAACCTCGAACCATAGTCCCAATATAAACTGTCTTGTGTGTCGTCCCAACCAAACAGCAAATTTTTATTGGAACTTTCGTCAGGAGATGCGTGGGTAACGAGAACGGTTGCACTAATAGGCGTTATCATATACCCACTTAAAGCGCCAACCAACACTTTGGGTGTGGTGTCTAATGCTAAAACTTCTGCGTTGCTTAATGAAAACTTGTCTGTCTGTATAACGAATTTACTATCTAATTTTTTTGATGTTCCCTGTGCAGACGAAGAAGTGTCGGACACATCGACGATCATATATAAATCGCCACTACCTGTCTGCTCTTCGAGTGCTGTCTTGTCTGTCAGTCGTTGATTTGCCATAGTTTAATTTTTTAATATATTTCTTTAATTTCTTGAAGTTTCCACCAGAAAACTTTGTTTTATATTTTCCTCTCATTATCATATATTTTTAACACCCATGCCAGACAATAGTGCTTTTAGCTGTATGTCATCAATAGTTGTTTCCATATTTATACCGCTATAATAGTTTCTCGTGGTGGGCGACATATCGCTACCTTCGTTGCTCGAATACTCAGGAAAAGAACTTGTGTTGTTTTGTAGATAGTCAATCATTCGCTGTCTGTAAAATTCCGCCATGTCGGTGGCACTATCAATCAACGGCTGAATATCTTCGTATGTTGCTGAATTGCCTTGTTCATTATTCATTTGGACAACGCTGTGGTTTACTGCTCTTAATCTAAGGACAGGATATAATGTTGCAAGGGTGAATTGACACAGGCATTTCTGAACATAATCTTTCAACAGTGTTAAGTAAACGCCAGAAGGTGTGCCACCAATTTCTGTCTTTAGCTTTTCAAATAAATCAGTTCCAAGAACCGGTAATATATATCTGTCTTGTGCCAATAGTATCACAGGGTGGATCAAATCTTCTGACACTGATTGTGATATTGTGGTGTTTTGTTTTAGCGTGTCTGCACTAATTAATAATGTATGTGTTGTTGCCATATCGTTTTATATTTTATCTTTTCTTTTTTGCCAACCCGGATAGCGACCTCTTGATTCACCCATTTGGTTTGGCGCTATTTGTGCTTCTTTTTTCCACCCCCACGGTGATGGTATATAGGACTTTGGAATGCTTTGCACTTCTTCATAGTCATTGTAGTCAACACCAACATCTTCACCATCAACTTCAATTGTTTGTTCTTCTAATCTGTATAATGCCATGCGCCACGCATGTTTGCAGAACGGTCCACCTTTCCAACGGAAAAGGTCATACGCACCACCCTTGTGTCCAAACTCACTATTCACACCACCACGACTTGCCCTGTCAATGTCCTCAATCCTGTAAACCATGTTGCTTTGTGCCATCATGTTTTGGCAAAAGTCCCTTGAACTTGATGAAGGACTGTAATCTGCTCTGACATATCTAAACCTAATTCTGTAAAAAGATTTGTCTAAATAACTAAAGTCAAAAACATTATCGGGGTTTGCAGAAATAACACCACCAAAATCTTTTCTTTTTAGTATCTTTCTTTTAACCCAAGAAGTAATGCTTTCTTCATCACCTTCATCTTTTTCATCTACAAGAATCCATTTTTTGTCATCTATTTTTTCACCTTTTAAGTTGTTAAATATAGTGTCAAACTGTTCATCAGTTAGCTGTTCTGTTTTAAATTTTTTTTTTTTATGTTTAGCGATTATGCCTTCCATTTGTTCTATTGTTTCATCTTCAATGTCAATTCCTGCTTCTTGTTCATCAATTGCATCAATAGAATCAAGGTCTAAGAAATCAGCAGGTTTAAGCGTCTTAAAATAAATATCTAAGCTATCTATTCCATTAACCCTAAAAACTCTGTCTAATGCTTCTAAAATGGTTGATTGAAACACTTTGACCACCGTATTGTTGAACAAGCTGTATGAATCTCGCAGTTCATCTGCATTGTTCCCAAAACCTGCGCCATCACCTTTGACACCAAATAATAACGGTGATGTTATTCTGTGCGATGTTAAAACTTTTCTTGAAACCTCAGTTGATAGGAATTGATATTTGTCATCATTATCACCTGTGTTAAGTGGAACAATCTCTGGTGTTGTGTCCCGCCCGTCGTTGAAAGTTATGATCAGTTTGCCACTGTTCCCGCTCCCGCTAAATTTAGCATTCAATTTTCTTTCGACTTCACGTCTTTCTTCTTCTGTCGGTATTCCGTTGCTAAAATTAACCATGCAAGAAGGCATGAAGTTGTTGTCTATATTAGCAAGATGTAGTTCAGCAATGGACATATCGAGTTTTATATAATCAGTCCCACCAACGTAATCTGGTATTCCATAATAGAATGACTGTGGGTTATATTCTTTTATCTGTAGAAGCTGACTTGTTTCTGTCCTGTCTTTTTCATTAAATGCTTTTATTACATGTGGTTTGTATTTTCTTATGTTAGACCAATCATAGCAATAGTAGTATTCATTCACATTGCCATAACTATCTGCTTTTCCACTTCTTATGTATTGTGATGGTATGTGCTTTATTTCAGCGATAGCAGTTTTTGTCTTATTCCAAATAACATTAACATAACACGTTCCAAATAGCTTTAAATCAAAAGCAAGGTTTTTTATTGTGTTTCTGCTTCCATTTTTTAACAGCTTAGAGAATTTTAAATACTGTTCTTTTAAATCACCCTCAAGTTCATCTTTGTCAACCACATCAAGACCTTGACATGTGTCTTGTTGGTCTCCCGCGATCATCGACGAAACACCTTTGACAATAGCACCATTTATTCCTGAACCCGTAAAAAGTTCAATCAAGTATTGTGGGTATAAATTATCAACACCAAATTCAATCCACTCTTTGTCATCTTTTTCAGTTATGTGTGGAATGTTATAGTGCGACAAGTCCACTACCGACATATTGTAATTGTTCTTTTTCTTTACCATTATATTGTATTTGTTATATATGTTGGTGATGAAATAGTGTCTGTGTATTCAGTGTATGTGATAGCATCATTGTTGACAGCTTTTAAATTCATGATTGTTTTGTATATCACTTTTACGGCATTGTCTGGATCAAGATTTGAACTGTTATTGTTTTGATATATTACAACATCATAAAATCCGTAAGGAAACTCAGAATCACCAATGCTTATAATTCCGGCTGTTGGACTGTCAGTTCCATTATTGCTTATGTTTATAGCAAGTTTCACATACCTTTCTTTGTTGGTTAAATCCACCAACCCCGGAATAACATACTTTGTCTTGTTTGTTGATTGACTTGTTATTGCAATCAAAGGGTTGTATGTTGTTGCTGTCATTTCATCATATATGTTGACATAGACAGGACAAAAGGTTTGTGCAACACTATTATTCCGTGTCCACTGAATCATGCTTTTTTTTCTTTTTAGTTGTTTCAAAATAATTGTCCCCAAACCTTTCTTGAATGTGTCTTAGCTGACCTTGATTCATCTCACCTAATGGTATTCTGTAGTGTGAAACTTTTTCGTTTAAAAACTCTTTTTTTACTATTATCATAATGTTGCTTTTTTATAAATATAAATATACGCTTTTTGTTTACAAAAAAAAAGGCAACCCGAAGATTGCCCTTTTCAAAACAGAATAGAAAATTACTATTATGTTGGTGTAGTTCCTACTGTGATAGTCACGTTTGCATCAGTAGCGATTCCGTCAAACGGATATTTCGCTGTCCCAACACCTGCTGTTTCTTTCAACATGTAGTTTTCAGTTTCTTGTGCTGTAAACGTTAATGTGAAACCACTCATGTCCGCTTTCGCTGTTCCTGTAGACATAGCACCTGCCGTTACCGTGCAACCAAATCTTGTTCCCAATAAGAAAACATTGTCATTTGCATCAAGAACCCACACATGACATCTGCCTTTAAGTATATTATCTAAATTTGGAATATCTTCATGAACTATCTTTTGCAACATCACTTCCAAAACTTGTTCATAATATGTTGTTCCATTTGCATCATTGCTTGTGAAATTTGCATTATATGTTCCTGTGTTTGCTCTAAGGTCATATTGGAAAACAGTGATTGCAGAACTAAAGTCAGTTATTTCATTTGAAGTAATAGTCAACTTTGAAAGTAATTCTTCATCATAGTTAGTCAAGAAAATCTTTTGTATTCCCCCGATCACATCTTTACAGGCGACCAAACGGCCTTCCGAAACATCACAGGCGAACTTATAAAATTTATTCATTTTTATTTTCTTTAAAAGGTTATATAAAAGGCAGGTATATTTCAACCTGCCATTTTAAAAAGTATTAAGCGTAAAGAACCATGTCAGTTCCAAATGCGTAATTGACACCTGCGTTGAATCTCATAATCATTCTAACATTGTCAGAACCGTCAAGATCACTCATGTCAAGAACACGAACTTCACTTGTTGAACCATCAGTTCCAAAGAACATGTTTGACGTTCTACCTGCAACCATTGTGTTGTCAGCAAGTCCCGGCGCAACAGCTAATTTAACACCATTGAATACAAGTGGAAAATCCGACTGCATGTGGTATTGATTTGCATAACCCGCGATAGCTTGATTTTGAATATACAATCTCCAAGCACTTGTTGGAAGCCAAATTTTCAAATCTTCTTTTCCATACACAGCAGTTGGAATAGCATCAATAACTTTTATTAATTCTTCATCAATGTTTCCATTCGTTAAAGTAGTTCCCGTCACGTCATTAACATCTGAATCCGCTGCCAATAATAATTTAAAACCATCAAATTGTCCATTGTTAGAACCATTTCCGTCCCAAATAGACTGCTGTATTTCTTGTGAAATTCTTTCAGCAGTTTGTCCGATCAAGTAGTCAGTAAATGATGTTGGCAGTGTTCCGTTTAACCCTGCTGTCATATTTTGACCTTCCCAAGTTTGTAAAAATTCTTGTTTACACACCTGTGTATTAACATCTAATTTTTTAGGCGTAAGCACTCTTTCTGCATACGTAACCGTTCCACTATCATCAAAGTCGCAAGTTGAATCTGCCATTAAATTCCCCGCGCTTCCTGCAACAGTTATTTTTCTCAAATTTGCCTTGTATTCAACATTGTTCAATACTGTCAATTCACCATTTGCAATAGTTGGGTTTGACAGAAGTGCCGCTGAGATATAACCCGCCGCTGCTTCACCCGCATAGTTAGAACTCACGCTTTGCGTAAAGTCATACTTTTTATTAAAATTCTTTTTCATTTTATTAAATTCTTTAGTTTTTATTTATATAATACGCAACCCTTTCTTTTGTTGAAAGTTTTGACAAATCCACTTTTTGTGTCTTTTTTGAATTTGGTGTTATGTTAACCCCGTTATTAGAAGGTGTTTCTTCTAACGAAGTTAGTTTTTCTTCTATTGCAGAAAGTCGTGTCATTAATTCACCTAAAACATCTGCTGACAATTCAACTTCTTTGACTTCAACTTCTTCTTCTACTTTTTCTGCCAAATGATCCACAACCACTTTTGCCACTTCTTTGGATATTTCTTCTGTTACGGCATCTGGTGTTGCATCATTGATTTTAACTGCAATTTCTTCAACTACAGCTTCATCAGTAATTACTTCTTCTACTTCTTCTTTTGCAACTACTTCTTCTTCTTGCATTTCTTCTTCAACCACTTCTTCTTCAACCACTTCTTCTTCACCAAATCCTGCAACTTTGCTTTCAGCATCAATTCTTATTTTTGAACCGTCTTGCATTGTGTATATTCCTTCCGAAAGTGCTTCAACTTCACCTGCGTCATTTATGACGTAAACTTCTGCACCAACTTCAAAATCTTCTGAATCTGTCGCGATCACTCGCGCATCATCAAGAATTGCTTCTGCATACATATTGATTTTGTATGTCTTTTTCTTTGAGAACCTTAATAGGTCTTTGATTTTTTGTAATGAACTCATTTGAATCTTTTTTTATATATATTAATACTTGTTATTTGTTCCTTTTCAAAATGTAAAACTATCTATTAACAGTTCTATTTTTTATTGACGCACACACTTTTTCTGCTGTTTCCTTGTCGCCATATTCTTTCATTTGGTCTTTAATACATTCGTCCCACGGGTATGATTCCATTTCTTCAGAATGTCTGCTTCTGTATTTATTTGACTTGTAAGCAATTTTCTTTTTTCTTCTTTTTAATACTTCTTGGTGTGATTTGCAACCCATGTAATACACCTCACCATCAATGTCATGAACATGACTACCCATGCAGTCATAAAACAGTTGTCCATATAATTCTGCTTTTTCAATGTCTTTATATACAGGTGTTCCGTCAAGTGTTTTGTCTGGTCTTAGTTCAGCATTCAAAAGAACATCTTTTATTTCTTCCATTAATTCTTTTTGTTCACACTCAACACATTCTTCTGCCAAATCTAAAATATCACCTTTCTGCATTTCGATTGCTTTGTCAACAAAGAACCCTTCGATGCTGAATCCTTTTAGTTCACCTTTTTTCACCTGTTTCCAAACATCATCATTGTATACTTTCATTTTAACAAGCCATGAACCAATTGGCAAATCAGAGAATCCGTATAAATTAGATTTGTCATTTTTATCTTCTTTGATCCATGTTTCAATCACAGAAACCCCTTGAACATTTTCTTCATGTTCTACAGTAGCTTTGTTGTTTTTCAAGCTATTCATAAAAAGTTCTTGTGCTTTTTCTATTGTTTGTTTGGAAAAGAAAACAAGGTATTCACCTTCAGTTTCATCAAATCTTGGTATCTGCTTTTCTGGTATTAATGCAACACCTACGAGTGTTCTTTTTTCTTCATCTACTTTTGCAAGTGAAAGAAATTGGTCTTTGCTTAATGCCACCCACCCACGTTCTAAGGCAGGGTTTGATACAAGTGATATTGCTTGAATGCCATGAATTTCTTCTGTTTCATCAATTAGTAATTCTACTATCTTTGGTTTTTTCATTTGACTTGTTTTTTATAAATATAAGAACGTGTGTTTTGTTTACAAAGTTGATTGTAAATTCAATTCTTCTTGCAGTGCTTGACTGCTTGAAATATCAGTTTCAACCACATACGCTTGAACGGGTGTTGCCCCTGTTCCCGATAGTTGTTCAGATAGTTGGTTTGGGATCATTTCTTCAAAATCACCAACAAATCCACCACCCTGTCCAACAGGCAATGAAACACCACTTGTTCCTTCATCACCACCTTCATCGTCAGCACCTTCCATTTCTGTGTCATTTATTGCTTTAACATTATTCATACCCATAACCATTTGTGTCGCTGCATTTAACATTCTGGCAATAAAAGGCATTTCTTTATCGCTTAATGCCTTCGTTACGCCAAGATAAGTATTTATTAATGCCTGTGCTTTTGCCATTTTTTTCCACTTCTTAGAACCCTTTGCTTCCATTCCTGCCAAAGCACCAAACAACCCTGCTGTTGCACCAAGTGTAATGTCATTATATTTCTTTCTAATTTCTTTCTTCTTCATCTCATAATGTTCCAAAACTTCTGCCTGTCCTTTTCCCGCTTTTCTTGCTTTTTCCAAAAGCTGTTTGTAATACTCGTCAAGTTCTTCAAGTTCCCTTTCCCGTCCAAACTTATTAAGCATTTCAATTTCTTTTATGGATTCTATTTGTGCTTTGTGTAAATCTTGATATGCCTGTGTTTGTTCCAACACCTGTTGTGTGTCTTTGTCTTTTAACCTTTCAAGGTTTGCTTCTGCCAAAGCAAGTTCCTGTTTCTTTTGAAGGTTATCGTCATTGACAACCAATTCTGCCTTAGCCGCTTCAACCTTAGCTTCTGCAAGTTCAATTTCTTTAGCAAGAAGGTCAGCTTCAAGATTCAGCAATTCTTCTGTATGTTTTTTTCTTTCTTCAAAGGTCAAGTTTTCATTGTCCCTTTTTCTTTTTGTTAGTTCAATACTTTCTTCAATAGAAACCTTTTCTTTGTCAAGTGTTCCAATTAATTTGGTCAATCTGTTTCTGGTTTCAACAATCCACTTTGACATGTCAATTTTTCCATTGACATATTCTTTTCCTTTTTCAATTAAATCTTTTGTTTTTTCAATCACCTCTGGCAAAACCTCTTTTGCATATTCAATTGTTTTCTTTGTTAAGTTAACAAGTGGGTTTGCATTCCAAATTGTATTAACACCCTCTTTCGCTGTTTTCGCGGCTTCTTTGAATTTACCTTGAAAAACCAAAGACATAGCATCGCCCAACATTCCAAGTCCTTCAATTGTTTTCTTTATTGAATCAACAAAAAATTCCTTTATTGTGTTTCCAATTTCTTTGACCTTTTCAATATAGGCGTTAAACATTCCTTTTACACCACCCATTTCTTTCGCCCACGCTGCAAATTTTTCAACCAAATCAACAACCCAATTAACGAGATCAGAAAAGATTTGTGATAGCGTTTCTGCAACGATATTAACAGCGTCCATCACTCTTTGATTCCCCATTAACACTTCTGAGAACTTAAATATCAAACCAATCAAAAGTGGTATTCCTGTCGCCTTCATTGCCATGCCTAAAACGTTCCAACCCTTTGAACTTGTCTTTGCTGTCTTTCCCGCCTTCTTAGCACCCTCGCCCATGCCTTGAACATCTTTTCCTGTCTGCTGTGCTTGTTTTGATGTTTCTTGTGATGTAGAACCTAATTTTTTCAAATCTTGGTCAAGGTTTTTTACATCTGACTGTGCATCTTTTGTGTTAAAATTTATGTCTATATTTATCTCCTTAGCCATAGTATTCTTTTTATTTCTTTAAACATTTTCCTGAAACTTGCATGTCGTTCATTCATACCATACAAAAACAGGTATTCTTTTTCACCATGCACTTCTATTGTGTTAATTATTCGTAGCTGTGTCAACATCATTATTGAACTTAGCTGTATGTGGTTTTTTAGTTCCATAACATAAAATCATAATTCATAAACTGTATATTACTTCCATTTTGGAATATCGCCCAACTTTCATCATACGGAAGTATCATGTTGTTGATCCTTTGAATAGACATGTCCACTGACATTGACCATATTCTTTTGGTATCTGTTTGACTGTCATCTAACCCCAATTGAAGTTCGCCATCACTTGTTGCTATATTTAGTGTGCATGTTGTTGGATTTGCACCTTCACGAATACTAAATTCTTCTTGTCCACCCGGCGTGCTTAATTGCGTTATTGTTCCTTCAACATTTTTAAATGCAGTATAATATGAAAACCCTTCCAAATAACCCTGTGTATATGTTGAACTTGTTCCACCAATTACTGTCGCTGTTCCTGTTATTCTGATCACTGTATTTGTGTTGGCAGGTATATATAGTTTTTGTTGTGATGGTTGTCCCTCTGGGTATGCATAACCCCTTGTGTTCCCTTCTGTATAACCTGAAGCCATTATTCTGTGCATTTCACCTTTCAACTGTGGTTTTCCTTTTGCAGTTGTTTTGTATTTAACAACCATGTCATCTGCTACGGGTGGCAATATATAACCATTACTAAATTTGCTATTATCAGAACCTATCACCAATTGCTTTTTCAATCCTTTTAATTTGTCAGACAAAAATGAACGCACCTGTCCTTGTGATAATATAGACCTAATGCCAAACAAACTTTTTAGATTAAGTGGCAAACTGCCTGAATTTGCCAAACAAGGATATAGTCCTGTCGCTAAAGTTATATATGTCAAAGACATTCCACCCTCACATTCACAGCATTCTTGTGGTGCTAATATACCCGTCAACGGAAGTCCTGAAACATCAGGTGTGCAATCGGGATCAGTGTCAGGACACCAATAATAAAAATAGTTATTCCAAAGATTGAATCCATTTGCATCTTCACCAACCACATATTCACAACCAACACACGGAACTACTTTGTCAACCACTTTAAGCAAAGAAACCTTTGTTGATGTTTTAACACCCACTTGATAATTGCTTATGGTTAGTATTCGCCAATATGCGTTTTTAATAAAAATTTCATCATTGAATTTAAAGTTATGAATATCAACATCATCTAAATACAAATAGCATTCCATTATTCGTGCTTCATCACTATATATGTTCTCTAAATATGGTTTCCAATACTTGCCGTATAGTGTGTTTAGAAACCATGTTCCCAAAGTTGCTTCATAATTGAACATGTCAGAAGTTCCAATAATCGGTGCATTTGCGTTCCAATACAATGACCTGTTGTCTGAAGTTAATGTGTAAGCATCACTTGAAGGTGTTATGTCATAAGGTGTGCAAACAGGAAACGTGTCAAAATCGTATGTATTAATGGCACTATCTTCAGCTATTTGGTTGTGCATGTAGTATGTTGTGGTTGTATCTTCTTGGTTTTTTACTGAAGTTGGTGTTCCACAATAATAAAACAGTTTCGGTTTTGTTGCTTCCAAAGGGTATTCAAAACCACCTTCAACACCCTTGTATGTAAATTCATATTGAACCACAACATTCTTTAAAACTGAATAATCATTGCTTTCACTAACACCAATTCTGTGGTTTATGTATGGTGAAAATATAGGTGTGTTGGTGAACTCACCTGTGGCAAACTCATTGTTGGTTTCAATACTTTTATAATGTCCATACACATTCACTTCTGGGTATTCTTCTTTGAAATCTTTATTTACCAAATCTACATCTTCAAGGTCTGTCAAGTGAATTGTCTTTTTTTGCAGTGTAGTTGTGTCTTTCACAATCACCTCTTTAGATGTGTCTAATTTGTCTGTCCACTGCTTTATATCACCCAATGCCAGATAATCGTTGTAAGGTTCGATAATCAGGTTTGTTGGGTCGTCTGGATCAGATATGATGACAAGATTGAATCTTTGTATTATGTCAAGCAAGAAATCTTTTTGAAGTATAGTGTCATCAATACAAGCAGGAACATTAACCACACCACCAAACACGCCTTGATTTAATGGCGACCAAACAACTTCAACCAAACTTTCCAAACACTGAGGTGTCCAAAGGGGACAGAATTGTGTCGCCCCAAAGTAAAATTCTTTTGTTCCACTACCAAACAAAAACTTAGCACCCTGAAGTGTCATTTTTATATAAGCAGAAGCACCAACAGGCATATTCATAATGTTAAAAGAATGTGTGTGGTTTGCAACATAATTGTCAGTAGAATAATTTGGAACGATGGGTTGGTATATTATATCACCATACACTTGACCTGAATCAATATCTTCTAACCACACTTTCAATGTGAACTCATTCCCAGAATACGGTATTACATTCTCGGTTGATAATCGATGACTTGCTGTCAGTGTGTCAAAACCTTCAAACGGCCTTGTGAAATAGTTCTGTGTTTCATTCCAAGCATTAATGGTGTCATAAACACCTGAACCTGTGATAGTGTCAGCGGGGAGTATTGTGGTTATATAAACTTCTGGTATCGGGTCGGAAGCTGTTAAGGTTGAAAGAACGGGATCAGTCGCTTGTGGAAAATAACCCCAAGCACCTTGATTCCCAACAATCATTGCACCCGCAGGGTTTGATGTTGCATTTGTGTTTGGAATAGTTGTGTTCACCAAGTGGTTTCCTGTTGTCATAAACAGTTTGCCAAAATAAGAACCATCAATAAAAGTTGAAGTATAGCTGAACCCTGCTTTTGCTAAGACCAACCTAATCATGTTTTTTAGTTGTAGTGCAGGTCTAAATTGGTCTATTCGTGCCATTCTTTCTTGTGCTGTTTGTATTCCAATAGCATCAACGTCTGTGTCAGACATATCAAGCGAACTTGCAGGAATGTTGTCATCTTCCCAAAAAAACACCCTTTGAGTAAATGAAAACGGATACATTACTTTTTGAACCCCTGCTGTTGCATCTCGTAGTGAAGTGCCAGAACTGTTTTGAAAAGAACTACTTGCACCATTCCAAGAGTTTTCTATATTTGTTTCATTATATGTGTGGTCTAATTCATCACTATAAGAACCGTCATCATTTAAAAAAACATCTCTAAGTTTGTTTTCACCAACAGCAGAAAACAGGTCTGCTGTATTTGACATAAGCACAACTTCATACAACTGTGCCTTTTGATATACTGCTTTTAGTTGAATAAACCCTTCAAACTGTGGTGTTGCACCCACAAACAAAGTAGCAGTGTATTTTTGTCTTGTGGAAAATACAAGTGTTGACATGTTAACATTAAACCAATTTTGAAAGAAGTCATTGTTGTTGTCTGTGAAAGGCAACTTAAATGTTTGGGAATAACTTGCTTTTCTTGTCTGTGGTTCTTTAATGTCTGAGAACTGAAAATTCAAAGATATGTTTGGACTTTCTTGCAAATCTAATTGATAACTTGTTTCTGTTGTAGCAGAAGAAGTTGCATTTCTATAAGCAATTAATCTAACTTTTTGCATTATGAATTTGTGTTTATTGGGTTGCTATATTCTATATTAAAACTGTATTGTATTTGCAATCTGTTTTTACCCTTTGTTCTTCTTTGGAATGACTTGTCTGTGATGACAACCGACTGTGAATAGGTGTCCACACCTGCCTGTTGTATTTGCATGACTACTGTTGAATTGAAAAGTGTTTCAAGAAACTTTGCTTCTTCTTCATCAACATACTGTGTTTGCAGTGTGCTTCTTAATTTAGACGCTGTTGTTAGTATTCTTTTTCCTGAACCCCAAGTATCAAAGCTGTATGTTGAACCACTATCTAATGCAGTTGAACCCAACACAGTTGAATATGTTTGTCTTTCTGCTGAAACAGTTTCCACTTGACCACCATTAAAATTGTAATAGTCCCAAGCGCCAAGTTCATTGATCCACCCAAGACGAATTATTTTTTGGTTTTGACAGTTTAGATTGTCCTCAAATTCTCTAACAAAATAATATGATTTAGAACGTATTGAAGATATTCCGCTTTGATTATCACACAAATACACCCTGTAATAAGCAAAATTTCTAATACCCGTATCCGTAGGTTGTCCGTCAAATGACGCTAACGAGGCGTTTCCTTTGTGTGCCTGTCCGTTATAGTTTTCAAAGTTGGCAGAACCAACACCCGCAAACAAAAAGTATTCATCATCATTGCTTGAACTTGCAGGTGATATTCCACCCCTTGTTGCATCATTTGGGAATGTGTATGTTTCAATAAGCGTTCCATCAGATTCATAATACTGCAACGCCAAAAACCCCCCGTCAGAACCCCAAGCACTTTTGTTTTCAAATGCTATTGTGTGCCATGTTGAATCATACGATATGTAGTTTATATGTCCATTAAGCAAACCCGCAGAACCACCCGGGTGTAAATTCATTTTTCTTGTGTCTGTTATAATTGGTGTGTTTGTGTGTAGATTGTCTGTGTTAACTGAAGTCGCATAGTTTTTTAACGGGTTGGTGTCTGAATCCATAACACTAAACAGTGGGAATGTGGCGTTTGTGAAATACATCGTGATCTGAACTTCATCAGTGCCACCATCTTGTTCTGCAGGTGATTCTGTCGCTGTAGTTGCCCGTTCCCACGTTGCTTTGAACACAATGGTTTGAACTGTGTTTTTGTTGTGTGAAAAAATTTTGGTTGTTGTATTTTGTCCCAATGTGTGAATTTCGTCTGTTGGGTTTGCACTATCAGAATAAGTTGCTTCTAATTGTGTGTTGATTATGTTTCTAACATCAAAAATAGCAACTTGGTTTGAGGTTGATGAAGCATTGTTTGTTCTTTGTTTTATTGTAGCTAAAAGGTTTGAAGCTGAAACAGCGCTGTTATATACCCTCAATATATACTTCACTTTAAAATATGAAGAAAGGTTGTCTGTTATCTTTACTGTTATTGGAAGTATCGGCCAATAGTTTGTTGGAACTAATTCAGCGTATGTGTTTGCTGTGCCTGTGTATGTTGCTGTTTCGGTTGGTATCTGTGTTATTTGTAGTGTCGCCATTTATACAAAGTATTTATTTGATTTTTTTGTTATGTTCTTTAGTAGGTCTTTTGCAAGTGCATCTTCAAAGACAGGCGTAAACGCTTCCATGTTTGATTCAAATGGTGTTGAAAAGAAACCCGTTCCTTCAAGTCCTTTTCTGTATATAGAAGTTGCAACAGCAAACTTCAAAGCACTTCTTTTTATAAAACGCCCTTTTGCATTCCTTGTTCCCTTCAATCCTTTTGAAATAACCCACTTGTCAATTGCACTTGGGTTAATCATTTTATATGTTCCTGTGAATGCGGGTTGGTGGTGAAAACCAAAAAGTTCATTTGCCGTCATGCTGTTTAATTGCCTTCTTTTGTTTCTTGTTCCTTTAACCCCTGTGTCCACAAATCCACCATAGTCATTCATTCTGAAAATTAGTTTTGGTCTGAACTGTGCCTGTCCCTGCACTTCATATATAATAGAACTTTCCAATGCTGTGCCACCAACACCTGCTTTTGCATCTGAAACCTGCACCTTGCCAAAGTCCTGTAATGCCTGTGTAAAATTCGGATATCCTGCCATTATGTATTATCTGTTTGTGGAACAATACACAGGTTGTTCTCATTGTTAACTACTATGTTAAATGTTCCCGCCCACCCTGTCAGTAAGTTCGCAAACCTGCTTGTGAACGGTGTTAATGTTATTGGCATTTCAATGTCTGTTCTTTGGTCTGCCCACGATTCTGTCTGCACTGCCTGTCTGAAATTAGAAATAACATCTTTTATAATTAGAAGTGTTTCAGAATATGTGTCATCAATGTCTGCCATATCTTCTTGAATCTGATCAGCGACAACCACATCAAAAGAATACATCAGTGTTTGTGCATCAACAGTAGCAGGTTTGGGGGTTATATACAAAAGGGGGAACTTGTCTGCATCTAACTTTTCAATATCTAAGTCATTTAAACTGCCGGAATTAAATGATTGTAGTTGCAGGTGGTTTGTTGCAATATCACTGAATGTGCCAACCATTTGTCTGTATGTTATATTGTTTGGTGTGTTGTTAGAATTTTGTGCCATGTCTTTCTTTTTCTAAAATAAATAAATCTTGTTGGTATGACAAGAATGTTAATGCTTCATATATCTTTATTTTGGTGACGGGTTCAATCTTCAAGACGTCGCCACCGGACAAATTGTAGAGGACGGCATACCACCCCCACTTGCTTTTGTATCTTTTTTCTGTTGTAATTCTTCTTTCATGTGCTGTTCCTTCATTCTGTGTTATTTCAACTTCATCAAATAACTGTCCGAATCTTTCAAAAGTTTGTCGCCTAAATGAAAAAAAAAATTGAGAACACCCAAAACATAGTTCATCGGCAGGTCTAACATCAACCTTTGTTTTTCTGGTGATGGATCATATTCTTCTACTTGGTATCGTCCCCAATAGTCAACACTGTCTATTTGCTTTCTATACAATACAGACATTATTTTGTGCAGGTTTTCTGTTGATTCTTCACAGTAGCTTTCAAGGTCAACAAACTCACCTGTGGTCATTTCAGACATATTTGGAATGACACCATACTTGTCATTGTTAAATTCAATGTTCTTTTCCATTTTGATGTGTGAAGGGTTGTCTTTCGTCATTGAAGTAATAATGTTTGAAATCTTGTTCAAGTCCTTCATTTTAAATTTCTTCAACAGCTTTCTGTCCACATTGCAGAACACAGAAACAATATCCATTGTTTTTTCATGTTCGTCTTTTTGAACTTTTAGTATCTGCATAAATTTTTGATACTGTTTTACTGTTATGTCATTCCAACTTTCAGGAACTATTAATTTAATCTTTTTCATTTTTTATAAATATAAAAGTTTATAATTCGTTTTTTATTCTTTGTTCTGCTATTTTAAAATAATCCTTGTCAAGTTCAATTCCTATAAAATCTCTATTAGTATTGCAACAAGCAACGCCTGTTGTTCCTGAACCCATTGTGAAGTCCAAGACAGTTTCTAATTCTTTTGTATATGTTTTGATAAGATACTCCATTAAAGCTAATGGTTTTTGCGTGGGGTGCAATCTGTTTTTATGTTTAGTTTTAAATTTTAAAATATCTTTTGGGTATCTTTGTTGTCCACTATTATTTTTAACTTTTAAATCTTTAATAGTTTTTCTCTTGTTTATTTTATTAATGTTATCACTCCTTTTTTCTATCTTGTTAATTTCCTTATTGTGTCCATTTCCTTTTCTCATAATAGGAAAATAATTCACTTTAAGTTTATTATTTGTAAAAATTAAAATATCTTCTGTATAACGCAAAGGACAGTGCTTTGCAACTAAAAAATTTGCACATTGGTCTTTTTCCCACAAAAATCTATATTTAAAATTTTTTATATTGCTACTAACTAATAAACTACCAAAAGGTTGTTGTGCAAATAAAACTATCGCACCATTGTCTTTTATAATTCTATTTAATTGTTTCCACATTGGATCAAAAGGAATTACGCTATCCCACTTGCAATTAGTTGTTCCGTAAGGTGGATCAGTAATAATAGCGTCTATGCTTTTGTCTTGTATTGACTTCATCACTTCTAAACAATCTCCATTATATAATTTCATGAAATATAGTATTTACCAGAATAAGACACCATTAACTTGTTTAGACACACATATCTAACAGCATCAATACTGTGGTTGAAGGCGTCTATTGGTTTATTAGTAATTTCATTATTCTTGTTTTTAATCCACTTGTAGTTTCTAAACTCTTTGATTGCATTCACACTTCTTTGTGTTATGTTCAGCTTGTGCCTTCGCATCACATCAATCCCAATTCTAACACTGTCATGTCCTTTCTTTGCACCCTTTATGTTTATACCGCCCATGCGAAAAATTTCTTCAATCGACTTGGGTTCACTACTGTCAGCAAATATCTCAATGCTTCTGTCAATACCTAAGTGTTTGATTTTTGTTGCAATGTCTTGGTTGGTCAAACCCCTTTCATAAATCAACTCGTCAATATACAAATCCAAGTCATGCTTGTATATTTTAACCAAACTTGTGGGATCAGCACTGAAGCCAAAGTCAAGTCCCAATGCCACTTCTTTTGCATTGTCAGGAACTTTGTCCACTATATTAAATGACGGGAAAATGGTTTCAGTGGCAACACCCCTTTGCCCTTCACCAAAAACCCGCCATAAATTTTCATCAACTTCTTTTAATCTTTCTATTTCTTTTATTGTGCTTTCTTCTAAAAAGGGGTTGTCTTTATATGTAGAAATATGAAAGTCCACGTCGTCGCGATCAGAATCAATGATTTGAGAATACAACCAATGAAATTCATCACTTGGGTTGAAGTCAATTATTATCTTGTATGTTGTCCGTAGTGCCAATTGTGTGTATTCGTCAAACGAAAATTCATTGCATTCATTCAAAAACAAAACTTCACGTTTACGCCCTCTAACACGCGCAGGTTGGTCAACACTTATAAACTCAAAGATATTGCCGTAGAGTTCGTATAATGCACTTGATTTGTTGTGATGTGCTTCACTATATAGATTCTCTTTGTTTAGAATGTCAAAGAAATCACGCATTGAAGTGCCACGCAAACTTGGGAATGTCTTTCTTGCAATTGTGATATACAAACCTTTGCCTTTGTTTTTATAAGCAAACTCAATTAATGCCAACAGTATTGAATATGTTTTTCCACTTCTTGTTCCACCCTGCAACACACATATTCTCTTGCTTGATTTTTTTACATCATAATATGGTTTAGCTTGTTTCTTCATCATAGTCATCATATACTTCACCACCAATAGCATCGGCATCATTGATCCATGAAGGTGGTGAAATTGACTTGCCACCACTTGTTATATCAAGTTCAGCTTTTTCAGTATACCCTCTTTTTTTGCCTTTTGTCTTTAAATAGAAGATAGTTGCAGGTGTTGAATTGTCTGCTATTTGTTGATGCAGTTGACTTTCAGCAAAGTCCAATGCAACATTCTCAATTTGCTTTACTTGTTCTCTAAATTCTTCATCTTCTTTTAGCCATTTATAATAGGTGCTTCTGGGTGTGTCTGTCTTTTTACATGCCACTGTCACGACACCCAATGATTGTTCTAATGCTTTTAAAAGCGATTCTTTTTTTATGTGTCTACTTTTGTCCATAGTTTTTTCTTTTAGGTTCATTACTAAATGGAACATCTTCTTTGTATGTGTCCCAAGCAATGTTGTTTCTTTTTCCCTTTATTAATTTAGGGTTTAAATATCTATAATTAATTTTATGATGTAATCGTCCACCATTCTTTTTTTGTTTTTCAGCATGACATAATGAAGGGAATTGTATCGGGATCACCAACGACTTGTTCAGCAATTTACATTCATTGTATAATTCAGTCAATCCACCCTTTTGTGTTGCTGAAGTTGTTTGACTTAAAACCAAGCCAGAACCCAAACTGCCTGTGAAATAACCTTCATTCATAACCCCAACAAACTGACTTGTGTCATTGTCTTGCACTGCTCTTTCACCCCTGTATATAAATCTTGTGTCTATAAATGTTGTGTTCATTACTTTTGTTCTAAACATTTTAGTGTCTGGCACACTGAACATATCACCTGTTTGACTTAGACCAAACAAGCCAATTTTGTGTTTGTTCATAAATTCTTTGACACCCTCAAACACCATTGTTATTTCTTCTATTTCTGCACCCCTCACATAAACACCAAAGGGTTTCACTTCATACAGTGTGGTGTCATCATCACTAACCATGTAGAAATCTATATCTAATTTTTTAGCCAAATCATAAAACATGTTTCTACATTGCCCTGCTGACCTTCTTGATTTACTTGCCCTGTGTATGTAGTCATATCTTTTCCTTGATTCTTTCATGTCAAATATGTGAAGGTTGCAGTTCAGCTTCTTCATTTCTGTTTTATATTGCTCAATGTCATCAGTGGCATTATCAATGATAACATGTATTTTTTTGGGGTTATAACCCTTTTTGATAAAATACTTTGCTGTCTTTACTTTTGTTGGTCTGTGATATGAAGGAATAAAAATATCAATCATAGTTCAAAGTTATCTTCTGTGAAACTCAAAATCCTCAAAAGGTCATCTTCAATAAAACCATTTTGACCATTGTCTGTCAACACCAATCTTAATCTTTCAATCGCTTTCTGTTCTTCTGCACTTGCATTAAAATAATAATAATTAGCCACGCTTTCAAAATCTATTTTTATGAATCTATAAGCAAACATTTTTAAAACTTCTTTTTGTTCTTTTGTTAGATTGTATTCATCTAATGCTTTTATTTTATCATTGTATTTATTTAGATTAATGCAGTCAGACAAGTCCATGCTTGGTTGTTCTTCTGGTTCATAATACAGTGGATCATATTTCAATTCGGATAGCAATTCAGTGTTTTTAATTGTTGGAACATTAACCGCCCAATCATCTAATTTACTAACGTCCCACTCATTCGCCAACATGTCCCAATCCCACTCACCAAAACCAACATTGTCTTTTATTATAAATTGTTCTTTTTGTTCTGGTGTCAAATCTTTTTCTTGTATATAGTGCGTTTCTTTTATTCCAAGTTTTTTCAATGCCTGTAGTCGCATGTTCCCACCAAGAACAATAAAGTTTTCATCAACCACTATCGGTCTAATTTTAAGCATTTCAGGAAACTCTTTAATTGACTTGACCAACTTCTTGAACTTATCTTTGCTTATTGTTCTGGGGTTGTCTGGATTTGGTTTTAATTTATTAATGTCTATTTTTTTAACCAACATAATGACCTTTGTTTTTTTTATTTATTTACAATTGCTTGTATTCTCTTAATTAGCTCCCAGACATCAATACCCCCTAATTCAAATTCTTCTAATTGATATTTAATATCTTTTTTTAATTCTTCCATAATTTTATTTTTTTCTATTTTCATTTAATTGTCGTTTTAAATCAATCATTGCATATACCTGCGAACATACATTTTCCAAGTGTTTAATGCGACAGAACATATTAAACATTCCGTCATTCTCTGCTTTGTTATGACAGTCGCGACACAGACCTGCAAGGTTTTCAATGAAGTCCCTTTCTTTCTTGTTCCCAAATTTTGACCTTTTGGTTAAGTGGTGAATGTCCGTAGCTTTTGAACCACACATTTCACACGGAATAAAATCGTCCATGCCATAATCAAAAAAATCAAAATATACCTTAGTGTGTTTTTGCATTGTTTTGTTTTCTAATTTCTAAATCATCTTTCACACCTTTCACTATAAAATTGCCACCACAGAAATAGCAGTTTCCTTTTTCTATTAAACTAACCCCACCACAACCACAGCAAAATCTAAACATCTGACTTTTTGTGTTTGTCTTTTCTGTTGTATTTTTTTTTGTTTTTATGAACATAGTGTATTGATTTTTCTTTATAGAATGGATCACGCCTTTTAACGTCCTTGTCCTCTATATTTATGTTTGTATTTTGTTTGTCCTTTACTTGCATTTTTACTGTGAACGCCCTTGCGTTTTTTTCTTTTCTTTTCTCTATAAACCCAAATTGCTTTTTTCATAAATCACAACTTTTTTCATATATCTTTCTTAGGTTGTCCAATGTTTTCTTGTTGCAAGAACCACAGCTTGACCACTTTGCTTCTGAATCAAAAATACTTCTATACAGTTTGCCCACAATATATTTCTGTTCTTTTGTTATTCTGCTTGTCCTATCTATTTCTGGCATCACACTTTCATATATTTCTTTTTCATCTTTTGTGAATGCTCTTATATTTTTGAAGTTCGGGAACATATTGTTCAGCTTTTCTTGGCGTTCAGCACAACCGCAGTCATCACCAAAGATTTTTTTCACTAATTTAGAAAGTCCTGTTTTGTCCGTGAACTTTTTAATGTCATCGCCTAAACCTTTACTTTTGCTCATTGAATATCTTTTTTACTTTTACTATTGATTTATAAAGTGTGTTTCTATTAATGCCACATTGCTTTGAAAATTCATTCAATGACATTCCTGTTGTTGTATATATACGAAAGCATTCGGAATCGAACCAATGAATTTCTTTTAGCTTTTTATTCACCTTTTCCAAATCTTTTTCAAACTGCTTCTTCAGTTTAATTCCATCTTCTTCAATCATTCTGTGTATTCTATCGGGGGTATTATTTATATACTGATCCTGCCATGTGCCTAAAACAAATCTTTCATCAATGTTCCTGTAATACTTTCTGTATTTTTTAAAGAACGGTGATGTTTTACTGTGATATTGGTTGACCATAATTCTTGCAATCCAAAAAATTAATTCATTTTTGTCAATTAGTTTGTTTATTTTTTCTTTGTCAGATTCATACAAAGCAACAACAGTATCATGTAGCAAATCATCACTGTCAGCATGTTTGCAACTTGTTATTTTGTCCGAAACTTCTTTCAGTTTCTTGTAATTCTTGGACAGGTATTTGTCTAATTTGGACATTATTTATTGTTGGTGTTTCAATGTTTTTAAGCATTTCATATTCTGTTTTAGATAATATACTTGTTTCAATTTCAACAACATCAAAAGCATTGTGTATTTTTTTATATATATGATTCAACACACTTTTGTCTTGCTTTATGTCCCGCAATATATAATTTTGTTCTTTACACCTTTTGTTTTTTTTGTAGATTATTGTGAACAACCAATTGTTAGTATCGTTGTGATTCCAATGCAACCTTTCTGTTCTTGTGTTAAAAAATGTTGGTTTAATTTTCATTATTTTGCTCGTTATCTGCATATTCTGACGCTTCTGCGTCCACATTATTGTGATAATGATTTATATAAGAACCATAAGCACGATACCATTCTAATTCTGATTTTAATTTGTTTATTTTATCTTGTTTTTTTACCATATAATTAAATTCTGTCATAAGTTTAAATAGTTTTTAATGACAGACAGTGCTTCATCTATTCCACAACAAACCACTGCCTTGTAATTCCTTTTGTTCAACTGTTCATTCCAAAACCACTGTTCTTTTGTTGCTTTATTATAACCAACTTTTAATTCAATTGCAAGACCATTATATTTTCCTTTCGGTTCATATATAAACAAATCGGGGAAACCCTTTTTGTAGCCAGATTTTTTTGCCCTCATTCTCACAGAAACATGTGGTTGATAATTGCCACCCATTGATCCACAGTAAAGAACATTGTTCAAATCAAGATATTTGCAAACAGCTTTTTGCAATTGATATTCTTTCATATACAGCTTTCTAAAATTTCTTTGCACAATTCATAAGGAACAACACTTCTTTCATAATTGCCTTTTAAACCCTGTGTCCCTGTTTTAGAACCACGTGGTGCTTTTTCATGATGACAATTACAATTCTTTTGTCTATAGTTGCACATCGGTCTTGGTGTCCAACCTTTTTCATTAAACCAATCGGCTAAATTGTCTGTCCAAATATCTGTGGGTTTCAATCTTGTATCACCGTATTGACAATAACAAACCGTTGTTATTGGTATTCCCTTGACAACATTTAACTTTCTTAGTTTACCGCGTGGGTTTTCTATAAAAAAATGCTTTGGTTGAAACATGTCTATAATATCAAGTGTCTTTTGAACTATCTTAACACCTAAAATTGCCTGATCAGTTTTTGGTGTGTGGTCTTTATTCCAATGGTGTCCAATACTTGCAACAGAAAAATACGTGCAAGGTGGCGATGCCCAAATAATATCAGGTCTGAATGGAACTTTTGACACATCAAAGTCCATTATATCACAAACATAATCAATTTTGTCAAAATCTTTAATGTCCGTTGTAAATGTTTGCATTCCAAATTCTTCTGCAACTTTGCTAAAAGAACGGCTTCCTGCAAATAATTCTAATACTTTCATAATTGTTTTTGTATTTCTTTTAATAATTTATTTATTTTTTCGCAATAATCTTTTGAAAAGTCATCGCCTTCTTTTTCAAATAATTCTAATTGTCCAATTAGCATATCTTCTAAGAAATCTAAATTTTGGTCTGATAATTCTATAGTCATTTTTTTTATTTTAAAAGTTGTGTGTTTTTGGCAACCAACACAAATGTCTGTTTGAAAAAAAATAGGCAAATCACAGCAATCTGAAAATCTATCTTCATAGTATTCTTCGTTGTCTATATGTATATATTTCATTTCTTGATCCATTTAGTTTCACCATTGTAATTGTTTCTTTGTTGTATATACCCTAAGTCATGCAGGTGTTTGTGATATTCTTTTGTTTTATTTATGTCTTGTTCTATTCTTTTTGCGTAGTGTATGTCATAATAATCAGGAAAAGAAATATCATTATAATAATTACTTTTCTTTAATTTACTTTTCTCTACTTCTACTTCTACTCTATTAGCATTACGTTCGCTTTGCGTTCGCTTATTCCACCTTTTAGAAGCACTTTCTTTAGCTTTGTTTGACTTAGCATTTATTTCTTCTATTTGTTTATTTAACCTATTGGAATAGAAACAACCATCTTCTACAACAAACAAATCAAAATCTTCAATGACTTGCTTGAGTATACCGCGATCAGATTGCAACCCAAAAGCAATTTCACTATAATCTTCTACACACAATTTGTTTTCTTCTGTGAATAACAGTTCTAATAATGCCCAGAAAACACCATAACCTTCATACCCTAATTTCGCTCTGAGTTTGATAATACGAAGGTCATTTCTTGCCGAACTGTCGTGGTTAAAGTAAGTTTTTTTCATATCTCTATTTTATAAAAAACCCCCTCACATGTCTGTAAAATAGAGAAAAAATAACTGATCAGACACGCAAAGGGGTTTCACAATTAACTAAATGGAAGGTTCTCTTTTTCTTCTTGTTTTTGTTCTTCATATATCCAACCCAAAAACTGTTCTGCTTGTCCAAGTATTTCTTCTGGTGTGTAAACACCTTTTGAAATAGCTATATCAACTGCACATTTTAATACTGATAATTTAGATATTCTTCTGTCTTTTGCATCAAAGATTTTTGACTTTTCTTCTTTAGAATAAAACCTATCTTCTGAAGAACCACCACCTGATCCATTGCTTGAAGGGTTATTGTTCCAACCTTCACGAATTACTTTTAATGTGCCTTTGTCATTAATACTGTAATTAATCTCTTGCCCTTCTTCTAACCAATGCTGTGGTGTCTTTTTATACATAACACCCACATCACCATTGTCAAGTTCTACTTCAAATTTGTGGAACTCTTTCCAAGTTCCATCGCCTTTTACGGCAACTACTTTTGCTGTTTTCATAAATTCTGTTTTTTTTATTAATAATTAAAGTTAGTATTTTTTTTTAATCTTCATATAGACAATTTTTAACATCGTCCATGAACTCTTTTGTTATTAGCTGTGGCATACTGTCAGCATCAACAATTTCTTTTCCCTTGTATATTTTCATTCTAAGGTTGTCAACAAAATCACCACGTTCTGCATTATTTATAATGTGTTGCCAATTGCTGAAGTTTCTCATGTTTTCAAACAAAGCTGTTCTATAACTTTTATTTTTTATATTGTCTTTAAAGTATATGTGAAACCACTTGCCACCATGTCTTGAAGTGTATTCTTTTCCTATTTTTACAAATTCTAATAAATTCATAGTTTTGGTTTTTTTAAATGTTCAATTAATTTTTCTCTAATATAATCCATATCAATCCACTCGTGAACTTCATAAGCAGGTATGATAATTGTAAACGGCTCACCTTCTTCATCTTTTCCTGACAACCACACTTCATTGTCTTTGCAGTAAAATGTGTCTATATCGTGTATTCTTTTATATCTCATCATGACTATTAATTTTATACATGTAATTCTTAACTGCTATTGCTTTTAATACATTTTGCATTGCGTCCACATAACCTTCAGACCACTCAGCGCCAAAACAATCAATGTCTTTGTTGCTGTCTGTAAATTCTATTTCTTTTTTTATGTGCCTTATTAACTGTGTTATGTATTCTTTTAATTCGATATTTTCTTCTTTCATAATTAATCTTTTATTGTGTGAACACCTATTGCCTTGAAATACATTTCATTTTTTCCAAGTTCAAGCATGAAATCATCAAGCTGTTTATCTGTGCCTTTGAATTTAATATAACCAACACCAAACTGAATGTCGCAGGTTTGCATGTATGGAATGTAAATGTCATCTTCTACAACACCACCAAAATAACCTTTGCCTTCTATTCTAAACTCTTTAATTGTATCACAGGGTTCTTTGCAATCAGAACACATTTCATAATCTAAAACAACAGGTGCTTGACAGCAATCGCTTTCAAATGCCTGTATATAATCTTCTCTATTCATTTTCTATAAGTTTTTCAAAATACCAAGTTGGATCTATCCTGCTATTTATTAGTTTATAATCTTTGTTATTTGCTTCAAACAGAATGGCACTTTTTAAACCTTCTGCCGTTTCTGTGTTAAATTCTTTTATATGTAGTGTCATAATCTATTTTAAAAGTTTTTCTCTTTCTTTTATTTCTTTAGCTATAAATTGGTTGAACTCTTTTTGCAACTCTATATATTTTTTGAACCAATAATCTGCCTGTTTTTCTTGACGCAGGACTGTTGCACACAAGAAATCTTTACTGCATTGCATCAATTCTTCTTCTGTATAAATACTTTTTTCTTTCATTTTCTGTTTTTTAAGTTAAAAAAAAGGACACCAAAATTAATTAGTGTCCTGTTGTTAATTAGTTGTAAATTTGAAACATTAAGTCATTAACCAAATCTTGTTTAGTTTCACCCTGTTCTAAATCACAAGAATTTTTGACAAATTTTTCAACTTCAATCAAACATTCTTTTTTTGTTTTAAAATTGCTTTTGAAGTAGTTCAATGTTTCTTTATTCCAATAAAATTGTTTCATAATTTTTTCTCTATTATTAGTTATTTTCACAACAAATATAGCAAAAAAAATCCATATATAAAAAAGACAGGGGTTGCGTTGTTAACAGAATTATTAACAAACAGACAATAGAAAGACACCTGCTGAACTAATTTTGCAGGTCTGGTGATGACTTTAAAAACCCACACAGGTGTCAATCTATTTTTTCAATTTTTTCAGTAGTTCCCTAAAATCTTGACGCATAGTTTTTATGTCATATACTTTTTTGTTCTCTTTGTCATAAGTATAATACGCACCAAGTTTTAAGTTTTCACTGTAAATATGTTTGCTCATATATTATATATTTAGTTAACAAATATAATTAATTTACCTGACCATTCCAACCACCACCCCTTTCAAGAACCATCGGGATCAGCTTCGGTTGTCCATTTATTATTATTCCACAACCCAAAATAACCCTTGCAGAATTAACCTTATTATACGCATACGCCCTTGAATCATCATCAATCAAGCACCCACACATCATTGACCAATTCAAAGCCATCGGATTCGATGTATACGCTATATTAAATTCAGTGTGATAATGACCTTGAATCACGCACATTCCCATTTCTTTTGCCAAAGCCAAACCATTCTTTTTCATTCCATGTGTCATAAAAACTGTTTGTCCATTGTTCATTGTGTGCTTATAGTCAGCATACCACTTCCAACCATTGCCAACACCAATAACTTCATTGTAATCTTTCAGCATGTAATTTGGTATTCCGTGTGTCTTGCTACGTCTATAGAGCATTGATCCATGATTTGAATGAACAAGCACCATTTCAGGAAACAACTTTTCCAACTCACTGAAAATCTTTCTTGCCTTTAATGTTTCTTGGTGTTGCGTGTCAAGTGTCTGTTCTTTCTCATGGTATGAAAGCCCGTGGAAGTCCGCTTCATCACCAACATTCCAAATGTGATGATTTGGGTTTTTGTCTTGTATATTGTAATGTTCTTTGACAGCTTTAAGAAAATGAATACTGTCTTGGTGGTGATACGGAATGTGTAAATCAGAAATTACTAAAATAATTTCATCATCATTTTGTCTTGAAATCTTAACCCTGTCATGTTCTGACTTTGTTAATCTCAGACGGTATGTTCTTTTGTCCTTTATTTCTTCTTTATTTTTTCAAACCCTCGACTTCCGAAATACGCACCAATCGTTGTCAGTAGCGTTATTTCTAAAAGCGAAACCCACCTTTCTTCTACGTTAAAACTAATCACACCCCCTTCAATAAAAATTAGTAATACTGTTGATACTACTAAAAATGCTAATGTCAAAGGTCTAATGTTTGCGGGAAGCCAACCTGCTTTGTTGTCAGATTCCCACCTTCTTGTAATTTGTTCTTCTGCTTTTGCCTTTGCTTCTAAGAACAATGCTTCAAATTTAATCTTTAGTTCCTTCCGTTCTTCATCGGTTGTCGTTAAGTTATCGACAAGATTATTAACATCAAGATTAAGGTTGCCAAATAATTTGTTTAAAAAATTCATATTGCTTTATAGTTATGTGTTATGTCTACATATTTAGTTTTGTTGTCCTCGTCTTTATATGCCTTCAAAATTTGGTTTCTGTTGTTATCACAGCTATATGAAACATGAATCCAAGAAAAATTAAATTCTTCAATCAATTGGTCAAACTCACAGTTTTGAATTATTGTGTCCATTAATAGTTTGTTGTTCATTATTCCATTTTTATGGAACTGAATATCACTTGCCATTCCTGAACAATGCTGACTGCGTTTACTTGATCCAATCGCCACTGACAAATCTGGGTGTCTGAATCCTGACGTTATTCTGATTGCACCAATTATATCACGAACAGGTTGTAATACATTATCACACAAATCAATAATGTTCTTCACATCATGTGTGTCAGGGGTGTTTTTAATACCAAGACGTTCTGCCGTTGCACTTCTTGTAAATTCAGATAAATAAAAGTTTTCAGATAATTTCATTCAAATTTTTCTAACATTATTTTGTCAATTTCTTTCTGTATATCTTTCTTTGTTGCTTCTAATTCCATCATGATATTTGCTTCAAAACGAATAACTTCTTCGCGATCATCAAATACAATAACAGTAGGCACAGACATTATTGAATGTTTTTTTTGCATGTCTGGGTTGTGGCATATTGTTATATTTTCTTTTTCACAATCTTTAAGTTGTGCAATATCAAAATCATTATCACTATTCCATTCACTATTGAAATGAATCACAGAAACTTGTGCCACACAAGAACCATAAAAAAGAAATAGAAAGCCAATAAAAACCAACAATGTCCGTCCTACATTCATAATTACTTATTTAAATTGTAAATCCTTTCATCAATTGTGTTCAACTTTTCTTCAATCGCGTCTATTTTTTTTGACGTCGACATGATAGTTGACCGCACCAATTCATCTTTCAATTCGTATTCGGTTGCTGAAACCCAATTCCCTTTTTCTAATGCTTTTTTGTTAGCATCAATATCAGCTTTCAATGTAAAGTATGTTCCTGAAACAGAAACAACCATTGCAATAATTATTCCGATACTTTTTAAATCAAGATTTACCGAAGTTTTTTCGCTTATTTTCATTTCTTACACTCTGATTTATTTGTGCATCTGTCTGCTAACCCTTGTGAGATAAGCAAAGCAATTGCGATTAATACTACATTGTTTACCGCTTGGTCGCTAATGCCCATATTACCAGAAAAGAACAATAAAAATATTGCACCTACTGCATACCAAAATTTTTTACTATTTACTATTTTTTTCAAAGTTTCCATATATTATATTATTATTAAATTAATTCCTAAATTGATTGTATAATTTTCTCTTTCAAAATACTTCAAGTATTCCAATTGAGTATAAAACGACAACAACCTGTTCAACTTCCAATTTGCTATAACACCAAAGTCATAATCGTTTGTTTCTGATCCATATTCTGTCAGTTTTTCATTTATAAAAAAGTAGTTTCCATAAGCTAAAATGAAGAATGCGTCTTTGTGTAGATAATAAGACAAGCCAACAACACCAGAAAGTGTATATTGGTTTCCGAGTTCTGCCAATTTTTCACGATTGTATTGTGCAGGAATAGTGGCATAATACTGTTGAAACTGTGCTGTGTTGTCAGCAACCACATTTCCGTCTAACAACCACCTATAAAAAGATTGTTCCAACCTGTCCAAGTGTCCATTTTCATTTTCATCTATAAAGTAAAATTCACTTGTATACCCAAGTTCTGTTGCAACTGCTTCAAAATCATTGTAATTTGGAAAATCCCTTTTAAAGACATCAAGGTTGTAAATGGGGTGATACCTCACAACACTTCCGAAAGTCCCTCTAAAGCCACCTAAATCAGCTTTTAAGCGTAAATCTAAGGACTTATACTGCAAGTCAATATAACCATTGTCAGAAGATTCAATTTTAATGCTTGTGAAATCACCAACGTATCTAAACCAAATGTTGTGGTTTTCGTATTCACGCCCCAAGTTTCTAATTCTTTCATATTGAAGTAAGTATTCAAACTTGTCAACAGGCGATCTAAATATACTTGCATTTTCTTCTAACCCGTCATAATAGAATCGTGGTTTCTTTTCAAACTTATATCTTGATAGTTTTTTAATACCTATAAAATAACGATAATTAGCACCGTCATCAGGCGTTGTTTCTATTAGTTGTCCGTTGTTATAGCTATATGTTTGTATTGGTGCTATTGTAGAGTTCAAAGACATACCACCATAAATAGTAGAATACTTATAAAACTGTCCAAAAGACAGTAATGGTAATAATAGAAA
>VTLG01008817.1_pt1 | contig 30566 bp, 35 predicted proteins | sample 4694571 | NCBI WGS metagenome assembly VTLG01 (sample SAMN12604809, study PRJNA352737) | marine metagenome | biome: ENVO:00000447; feature: ENVO:00000209|ENVO:00000569|ENVO:01000036; material: ENVO:00002151; isolation source: viral sequences binned using virsorter ...
GTAATCATGTTTTGTATCCTGATCTGGTGGCATTACTATATCATTAGAGGTTATAATGGCATATCTATGTCCATGTATTTCGCAAGTTTTAATCATTACTTCATCTTCAATTTCTAAAACACTCATTTTTGGATAATCTAAATCCTCTAACTGTAAAGCATACCTAAATGCATCATCATTTTCTTGGAAAATATAAAGAACCTGTTCTCCGTCATCATCTACTACGGAATAAGCTCCCTCCTTTTCTTTTCCTTTGACGGTGATGATATACATTACACTAATTCGCAAGCCTCCTGATAGATTTCATCTACCATTTTTCTTACAACAGATTTATCAAGAGATATCTCTGCATCTTCAATATATCTATTCAGAATAGACAAAGTATCTTCTGATTCAAATTCATTAGCAGAATCATCTTTATCATACCATCCACCAAAATCAAAATTCTCAACTATCTTTAATTCTGCTACATTTACAGAATATAGTTTATCAATGAACTTTTCAAATTGTGTAAGGTCTGATTTCTTACGAACAATGACTTTAACAATCTTATCCTCATACTCCCTAGCATCAAAAGTCTGATGAGGGGTATCATCATAATATATCTTATAGAAAAGACGATATGGATTATTAATAGGAGTGTGTTCTAGAGTTTCTGTATCGAAAAGATGAAATCCTCTAGTGTCTGCATGATCATTCCAATATATCTCATAAGGATTTCCCAAATAATAGATATTTCCCCGATTAGATCTTGTATGAAAATGACCAGAATACACTCTTTCGAATTTCTCAAAAGGTGTATAATCCAATCCATGATCCATCACCACGTATTCATTGACCTTAAATCCCTGCAATTCAAGATGTCCCATCACACAAGGTGATTTACTACTATTAAGAGAATAAAGTGTCTCTTTTTCATTCTCAGGATTAATCCAAGGAATCATAAGAACGTTCAAATTATCTAATTTTATTTCAGTTGGTTCTGAATAAATTGAAACATTATCATATTCACGTAATAATAGATCTACAGCATTAATTTGATTAGTATTTTTATAATAAGCAGTATGATTACCAACAATTGTATGGACAGTAATGCCCATATCATTTAACCTATCAAAATACTTCCTTTTTGCCCAAGTTAACGCACAAAAATCAATACCTTTACGACTATCAAAGGTATCTCCCATATCAACGACTGTAGTAATTCCTTCTTTCTCTAAAGTTGGAAAGAAAATATCCTCATAAAATTTCAAAAAATAATCATGAAAAAGTTTAGAATTCTTACGACAACCAAAATGCTGATCAGTAATTATTGCAACCTTCATTAATTACGAAGCTTGGAATGAACATTATCCTTAATTTGATTATAATCTGAATAATTTGAAGAGTCAAGGTCATTGGCATCAAAGACCTCATCAAAATTAGTCTTCTCTAAAATCTTATTTTTAATTTCTAATTGCTTTTTCTCTTGTGATATTCTTCTAAGAAAAGCATAGTAAATGATCTGAGTAAAATAAGCAAAAGGATTTTTAGATTTTTCTGGATTAAAATTATGAATATATCTAACACAATTTTCTATACCATCACATATCATATCATCCTTAAACATATAATTCACAAAGTTAGGCTTATATGATAAGTGATTAGCAATCTTTAAAAAACATTCTCCAATATATCTTGGTATTTGAGGTTTAGGATTACCTTCTAACTGAGCTCTTTCTACAGCAGCAAAATAAACTTCTAACGCACCAAGAAATTCTTTATTATTAACATAATGTTCGGATCTCTTTCTACGTGTTGCCATAGTTATAGGTGCTGCATAATTTGGCATATTATTGCTTAACTGCTCTTAATAGTATAACAGATAAACAAATAATAAGCAACGTTGACAAGGTAATAATACTTGTGTAGAATACCTTTGTTGGGTTTGAAGGGTCAGTTCGAGCTTTCTTTTGAGGGATTAGAATTATATAGTTTTTCTAATACTTCTTTAGCGTCATTAACATTAGATATATAGCCCATTCTTTTATCCAATTTAATATGATTTGTTTTATGCATTTTCTTTACATAATCCTGATAAAACATAATCATTTCCATATTTTCGGATTCTGATAAGGTTAAAATATCATCCAAATTAAGAATAAACAAATCTTCACTAGAAGTTTTTAACCAAGGTTCAAATTTATATCCTGTTATATTACCTCTTGTTTTTACTTCTTCTACCATAATAGGATTGGAAACAAGTAATAAAGTTCTATCTCCTTCATCAGTCGCAGAAACTTTGGCAAATACCTCTTCACCGCATTTAAGTTTTAATGTTGCATAAAAATCATCTTCTATCATACTTGACCCTCCTTTTACTCTTTTATGTCAATTGATATAATTTCATAATTGAATTGCTCTTGTACATAGATTTTCACTCGTTCAATAAAATGATTTAATGTATAATTTTTTCTTGATTTTGTGGTCAAGTCATCAGCAATATCATAAAGTTTTGCCTTAGATTTATCCTTACCTTTTCTTAGAACTCTTCCAATTGATTGGAGATTGCGAATTCTAGACTTAGATGGAGAAGCAAAAATAACGTTGTGTAGCCTCCTAATATTGATGCCTGTAGAGAATGTTCCATAAGAAGCAACTATTATAGCATTGGTCTCTTCTTCAGTTATTTTCCTGACAGTCTCTCTATCTTCAGCGTCCACTCCACCATGAATAAAAAATATTTTTCTATTAATGGTAAGTACAGAATTATTTATTAATTCATAAAGTATCTTTCCATGTGCTTCTACTCTACTATACAATATAAGAGTATTTCCTTTTAAATCAATTGCTAGATTAGTAATAAATTTATTTCTTTTTTCATGACTTATAAGATATTGTATTTCATCTTCATAAGTTTCAAAATTTTTAGGTTTATATTTTAGAACTAAGCATTGAATATCAAGTTGAGAAAGATGTCCCTGATCCATTAAATCCTTAGTTTGAGTTACTTTATATGATGGCCCAAATAGTCCCTCTAACACCCACTTATGGGTCTGTGTGCCATCTAAAGTTCCTGTGAACCCATATCTATACTTTGCATGATGCAACTTATCCATGATGTTTACGAGAGATTTACTTTTAAAAAGATGTGCTTCATCTCCTATTACTACATCATAATCCTCAAAGAATCCCTTATCTAAATTGTAAACAGATTGCCACGTCGTAATTGTTACTTCATTAACATTAGTTCTTTCTCTACCTGCATAAATTCTATGACAATGATGTTTAGGATCCCATCCATAATCTTCAAAATCTTTATACATCTGTTCCACTAAAGAGGTAGTAGGAACTACTAATAATATTTTTTTACCAGTCCCTACAAAATATCTAACAATAGCATATATCATTAAAGACTTCCCTGAAGCAGTTGGTGATATAAGAAGTTTTCTATTATATCTTAATGCTTCATAGACTGCTTCAATTTGATAAGGTCTGGGTTTAAAATTAGTAATAGATGCCATATAATCTTTCACACCACCCATTGAAATCATTTCATTGATTTCAAATGGAGGACCATAATACTTATTATCTTCAAATTGATAACTATATCCAGATTTCTCACAAAAAGCAACAATCTTATCTAAAAGACCAACATAGATCCTTTTAGTCTTCATATTAAAAAGATGTACGTATCCATCCCAGTACTTGCTTCTATACTGAGGCATGAATTTTTTATTGGGTACTTCGAAAGTAAATTTATCTCTTAATTCATGTTCGATATAAGTCTCTGTTTTAACCTTTAAATATACTTCATTTACTTTTTGTATAGTCAGATCAGCCATAACCAGCTTGGAACTTCATTACTTCAATTGCATTCTTAACTTGATATGTCCTATTGGAAATTTGTTTAAGAATACTCTCCAAGTAATTTAGCATGGTTTCATAATACTCTATTTTAAGAGTAGACGAAGAAAGTTGCTCATCAGCATCAAGATACTTTTGCATTGTATCTTTATCTCTGATCTTTTTAGGAAAAGGATCTTTTACGTATATTTCTGGATCTGCTTTACCACCATAATATTCATATCTAACATGTCTAATATTTTTTCTTTGTTGCTGTGCTTTCTTCATTAGAAGAAAGATAGTATTATAATGATCAAAATACTTTGCATGTAATATAGGGATATTTAAAGATTCAGTGTGTAAATTATCTGCATCCATTTTGGAATCCTTTTCCCACATTTCTTGGATTCCTTTCAAATCAATCATAAATTAACAATCATCACTCATATCTACAATATTGTATATAGTATACTTGAAAGTAACCTCTGCTGTAAAGTATTCTAAATCTGTTTGAGTAGCATCAAAATCTAAAGTAGTGAGATAAGTAGGAAATAAATTTTCAAATATTATTTTAAACTTAGGAATATTATTAGAATCTAAAACAGTTAATGTCCCATCAGAGTAAAGATTTAATTGACTTCTTATTGGTTGTTTTAAATCACTTTTTTCTTTTTGATACTTATAAGTTTCTGTTAAACTTTCAGGAAATCCTAAACCTCTCATCCAATGTTGGATTTCCATATAATTTTCTAAATTCTCATCAACCAAAAAACGTAAAGTCAAATCTGCGAAATCCATTTTATCCCCTGGTAAGGGAATGTCTTTCAAATACGTAGGAACATTAGCAACTCCTAAAGTCATCGAAGGAATATTGACAGAATTTCCAAAATAAGAAACCTTAGGTGCTCTATTCATAATGAACTGAAAACCAGTAGGAGAAAGGAAATTCCTATTCTCAATTTGCCCTACTATAGACTTTTTAACGACCATGATCTTTTCTAATTATTTAGAAACTCATATTCCATTTTTACTTTATAAAATAGATTTCTGAGTTTTGTAAGTCTTTCTTTTTCTGACGGATGCAAAGTAGAAGATTCTTTTGCATAAGATTCTATACAATTGTATAATAATCTAACTTCTTTAATCCCTATATCCATATTAAGGAAAGGTTTCTCTTCCATTACTCCCATCTCGTTACAGTTAATTCTATAGAGTTATCCTCTAATTCCCATTCTTCTGCAACTTCAAATCCCATATCTTTTACTGTATTATGAATAGTCATTCTTGCATATTGTTGAGTAACTTTGTCTACAAACCTAGAAGGGGGAATATTAAGATTCCAAGTACCATGATCAGAATAAAGATCATAAGTCTGGGTTTCTTCATTCCAACGAAATCCGATATCGTTTGATATAGCAACTTGCGCATGAACCACAGGATGATCTTCAGCGTGATCAGGATTTGTAATAACCAATTCTTGATTTTCTTTAATATCATACTGTAATAATTGTAGCGCTTCAATTAAATTAGACTTATCCTTGATTTTAGTCTTGATAGTGCTGAAGTGTGACATCTTCGGTATTCTCGATAGTTTGTTTGTAGTATTCTGAAGTATGTACTCTAGACTCTAAATCTCCAAGTTTCTTCTCAAGATCTCTAGTTAGATTTATACAAGTGTCTCCATATGCACCTTGCACTTCTTCAGTTACAGTACCATCTTGTTTAATGGTATATTTAATAGTTTGATTAGGCATAGTTAGAAAGCATGATTGTGAACATCTACATCGCCATGTTGAATATTATCAATTGCATCAACATGATCAATATGTTCTATATGACCATGATCAATAGTTATATGAAGCCCTTTATCTGCTATTTTCTCAAGAGCTTCTGCAATTCTTTTCAATACAATAAGATCACTCACAATAAATCTCCATTATAAATCTAATATTTTATCCCCCACATTCACATTATTCTCATTGAACCACCCTCTATTAACTTCTAGAGCATAAAGAACAGATGAATTTGATGATACTGGGATAGTATTTAAAGGATTTAATTCCTTAATACTTTCTATTATACCACGTTCATTAATAAATGCAATATCTAAAGGAATAGTAGTATTTTTCATATGGAAAGATTTTTTTCCATCTTCCATAAAAGCAAATAACATTCCACTATTCTTTTCTAAGGTTTCCCTAAACATCAATCCCATATTAAATGCAGTTTCTGATTGGGGAACTTCTACTTGTAAAGGAAGATTTACAAAAGATTCACTTATTCCTCCTCCACCATTGCCTCCACCACCATTACCGCCATTGCTGTAGCCATTACCGCCACCATTGCCATTGCCATTTCCATTCCCGTTATAGGACCCATTACCGTTGCCATTACCATTTCCATTCTTTCCATTTTGATTTCTACCTACACCCCACCAGCGCATTCCATATGCCATTCTACCGCTGGGAACACAATCTTTCAAGTTTGGATCCCATCTCATACCATCTGGGCATTTCTTATGCTCCATAAAAGTATCAAAAGTTTTCATTCTTCTATTTTCGTTTTGTTCATCTTGAATCTCAACATATTTATCTGATGCATCCACCATAGCATCAACGTTTGCTAGAGTTAATTTTTGAACAGGATAAACATTAGCAAATCTCCATTTAGCTTGTCCTGACTGTCCTGGAGTTTGATAATCTTGTGACAAATCATCCATATCTTTAGGAAAAAAATATGGGGTATATCCAGCAACAGGTCCAGAGGCAGTAGCATCCGCACCAAATCCCCCTTGTTCTCCAGGGTCATTGGCAACCATTTCATTTAGGAAATTCTTAAGATTTTTCATCCTTCTTTTCCTTTTTCTTAAGTCTTTCTCTTTCCTTATCTATAAGTGCCTTTCTTTCCTTATGAGGCATACCATAAGTAGTTGCTTTAATACTAGTCAAACTACCTTCTTGCTGCATTTCCTTCTTCAGTTCTTTCTTAATCTCTTGTTTAATATATTTCTTTTCACTATCTGCTTCTTGTTGTGCTTTTTTATCTTCTAATTCTTGACGAAATTTTTGTTGAGATGCAGACTGCTTATCTTTCTGCAGTTCCTTACGGACTTTCTGCTTCTGCATTTCTATTTTTCTTCTATCATCTAAATCTTCTTGAAAGGTAGTAAAGGATTTCATAATTAACTCTCATCTATTATAGAAGCATTTTCCCATTTGAAGATATATGGTTCTGCTTTAGCCGCAGCTTCAGTTGCATAAAGTTTTCTTTTTGCAAAATCCTCATCCCAAACATTACTTCCTTTGTAGTACACTGTACCTACGCTAGCAAAAATACTTGGTTTTTGTATACGGTAAGCCATATCCAGTTTTTTAACTATTTATCTCTTGTCTTTCTATCTGCTCTTCTAACTTTGCTTTAGCAGCTTTTACTCCAGCAAGCCTTTCTTCAAGAGTATCTTCCCAACGATTATACATTTTTAGTTTCCATTGTTGACGGTCTGTTTGACTCATCTTAGAAAATTTGCAAAACATTTTTCTGTAAAGAAATTTTAAGTATTTATAGTTCTTTGGGTAAAATCAATGCCTTCCATATGGTCGTATTCGTGTTGAAACACACGTGATATAAATCCTTTTAATTTTTTCTTTTTTCTTTTTTTATATTCATCTTCATACTTAACTACTACAAAATTAGGTCTAGAAATATCTAAAAACATATCTGGATAAGAAAGACAACCTTCCTCCATAGATACTTTTTCTCTAGACTCCTTTACAATTCTTGGATTAAAACAAGTAATAGTTTCTTCTGTCTCCACATCTATCATCATAATAAAAACTCTCTCAGTTATACCTATTTGATTTGCTGAAAGTCCTACTCCATTATAATGAAACATATTCACTTTTAAAATTCTAGACAATTCATGACGATCTAAGTTATAACTACATTTCTCAATTCTTTGATGTAGTAATAAAGAATCTTGTGGTATTAATTCCTTAATCATTGGAATATTTAGATAAAAAAAGAGACCTCCTAGGAGGTCTCTTTGAAAGAAATATGTAAATATCTGATTTACATGAGGTTCTTAACAGCAACCCTTCTGTAGTAGCGGTTGGTGTTAATTTGTAGTCTACCCATACCTTGTACGGTACCTTCTGCAAATGGGTTAGCAACAATACCATACCTGGTCTTGAAGCCAATCTTGGGCTGGAAGGAGTTCTCACCCACAGCACGAACCATTTGGAGGGGAACATATGGACAATAGAATAGTCCAGCGTCATATGGTGAAGTACCCTTGTATCCTACAACATAGTACTGATTACCAGAGTTAGTCTGAGTATTAGCAGACTGGTTAAGGTTAGCAGCATATGGGTCAATGTATACTCTGAACTTACCATTGATTGTTCCAGCAAATGTATTGCCAGTGTCATCAACATTCAGATTAGCATTGAGTGCAGGAGTATAGTCTAGGATACCAGCCATTGTTAGGGCTGAAGCAACGTCTGCAGAGCAGAGGATCATGTTGCCTTTTCCGCGACGAGTTCTCTGTGCGATAGCATTTGCATCCCTCTCAATCTGGAATAGAAGTCCTTTGAACTTCTCAACAGACCATCTTCCATTTGAGTCTATGTCAAGGTCAAACTGACCAGCAGTTGCAGTGTTAGAAACAGCACCCTGTTCAGCAACCATATAGATGGTTCTAATGACTTCCCTGTTGATTTCAGCAAGGATTTCAGTTGAAAGGATGTTTGCTAATTCTGCTTCTGCATTCAAGCCATGAATTGCCTTGAGGTCTTGAGCAAGCTCTAATGAGTACTCAGCCTTAAGGGCTCTTGACTTAGCAGTTACAGTAACCTTCTCAATGCTGAATGCCATCTGATTGAAGGCATCATTGCCTGTATTCAGAGACTCAGCATCACCTGTTGGCATACCTTGACCAACGGTGTATGTAGAGGTTGTTGTAGATGCAGTACCAACAGGGTTAAGAACTGAAGGGTTAGTACCTTGTTGTGTGTAAGTACCAATACCAGTGCTAACTTCAGAGAAATCTCTTGTTAGTGTGGTGTTGGAACCAGCATCTGTACCAGAGAATGCGGAATCTGCTTCATTGAACAGAGCTTCTGTACCACTCTGTGTGCTGTAGCGAGAACGCATTGCAAAGATGAGGCCAGTTGGACCACTCATTGGCTGAACACCAGCAAGGTCATATGCGACCAAGTTTGGCATAGCACGTCTGATCAGTGAGATCAGAACTGGGTCGAAACCAGCAACGGGACCAGCTGCAGTTGCACTACCACCGAAACCACCCTGAGCACCAGCTGCGTTAGCTGAGTTCGTGGGTTGCTCCATCAGGTTGATGCCTGAGCTGAATGCTTGTTCTTCTTTTAGGAATTTTTCCTGATTTTCTAGCAGGACTGCGGTTACCGCTCTACGATGATTGTCTTTGATCGGATCTAGACCTTCATAGTCTAGAAGTGGTGCCCACTTTTCCTGCAATTGTTCTGATTGGAACATTTGCGATTACCTAATTAATGTTTACGTTTGAACTAATGTTATATTCAGTCCTTCTGCTTGGTTGAAAAAGAACCTAATGCTTGTAAATAAGCATCCATACCACCAGAAACTGGAGTAGGTGTGCTATCTACACCCTCAGAAAGGGTTTGAGCAGTTTTGGTTGTTTTAGCAGAAGCAGTAGCTGTTCTTGAGAAGTAAGACTCCTTCAGAACTTCTAACTTTTCACGATATGCTGTTTCACTTTCAAACTCTACACTTTCAGCAAGTGAGGCGAGCTTCTCTTTCTGAGTGGAAGCAAGTCCATCAGAAACCGATTCAAGAATACCATTGGCAACCGACTCTCCGAGTCTGCTGTTTAATCCAATATTCTTCTCAATTTGCTCATTGAGTTTTGTCTCCATATCATCTAGTTTATTAACCATGCTCTCAAGTACATCATACTTCTCTTCAGGGATTGTTACATAATGTTCTTCAAAGAGACCTCTCATTCCACTGAGGAATGATTCAGTCATTTCAGTCTTAAGACCATGCTCTATTGCAAGTTGATTCTCGCTCATCCATTCTTCAGCAATATACTCTAGATACTGATCAACACGCTCTTGAAGAGATGTCTTTAACTCTTCTCTAGCTTCGTTGAGTTTCTCTTCGTATTGGATGTCAAGAGTCTCTTGAATTTCTTTTACTTTAGAATTCAAAGCAGCCTCAAAAATGAGTTTTGCTTTTTCTTTGAATTCCTCGGAGATTTCCTCTCCACCTAGAAGTGCATTAACATCTTCTTCGATGTCAACACCATCATCAACAGCTGTCTCTGAAACTACTTCATCTGTAGTTGCTTCGTCTTCTGCAACTATTTCCTGTTGATCTTCCACTTCTACTGTGTCTCCTTGCTTAAGTGTTCCTGGAGTTGCATTTCCAGAAGGAATAGCTGTTCCACTACCTTTAGATGCAGGTGGTTTTCTATTAGTAACTACATCACTAACCTGTTTAAGAGTCTTCCCAGGAACTTTCAGCTTTGCTGAATCATCCGTCGGACTATAATTTTCAGGTGTAGGTCCACCTAAATCCTCAAAGGGTGGTGTATTACCTGGGGTTACGACACCAGCAGCATTACTACCTTCTTTAGGAAGGGCGGAATCGCCAGGTGCAGCGTTGGCGTTCACAGCAGTTTTAGATTGCTCCATTTCTTGTATTGCACGAGACATTTTGGACAGCTCCGATTTATTTTTGTATTTAAATCTATATTTATTTAGTAGATTATAATTTTACAATGAGTTTAAAAACTCATTAAAAACGTTTAACTTATTTTCATTTAGTTGATTTTGATCAACCAAAGTATTAATTTGCTTATAAGTCTTAGCAGCTTGGGCTTCTCTTAGGACTCCACCATCCCAGATCCAATCCTTTCCTTCCATGATTCCTTCAACAAAAGCATCAGGTGCAGAAGGGTCTGCTACTATATCTGCAGCAGTAGATAACATGAAGTCATCACTAACTACATTATATCCTTCACGAGTTGGTTTCAATGAACCAATTCCTCTTGAAGAAACACCCAACTTAACTCCTTCATCGATAAGATTTTTAGCAATGTTACCCATTGGGGTATTCATAATCTTTGCCTTACCAATAAAGTTAGAACCACTTTCTCTTAGAGAAACAATTTTATGTGAAACTCTATCAAGATTAACAGTAGGACCTTCTGGATGACCAAGTTCACCAAGTGCTCTACCAGTTAAAATATTGGATTCATTGTATCTTTGTACTTCCTTTTTTAAGGTTTCCAGAGGGTACATTCTTCCATTACGATTTTGGATATCACCTTGCAGGAAGATACCTTCAATATACAGTGATTTTTTACCATTACGTTCTTCAACGATAAAATCAACTGTTTCTATTTCTTCTCTAATGAGTTTCATCAGGCATCTCCGGAAACTTGAACTTGTTGGAAATAAACTGCTCCATGTTGAGCGATTGCAGAGCATCCTTTAGCAGTAAGTCTAATAGAATCTCTTGCTTCAGTATTGGATATTGTAGTGGAACCAGTAAAAGCAGTAAATCCAGTACCAACTCCATAATCATTTGCAACGGTCATTGCAGTATTATTGGTATTCCAAGTGTTATTAATACTTGTAATTTCCTTATTACTAAATTCCCAATGCTTATCAGCAGCACTGTTTGTATAAACTGAAACAAGTTGTCCAATATAAAAAGGACATCCTGTACCTTCAGCAAAATTGACAGTAGTAGTTGTACCACTAGTTGTCATTCCCACAACTCTATTAGAAGCTGGTTTCCCTGTATTAATATTTACAGTTTCTCCTTTTGCAATAAACACACTACCTGCAGCAGCAGTATTTGTTGTTCCAACTCCAACTGCCACCAGAGCATCAGCATTAATAGCAGTTACTCTTAAAGTATCGGATTTATGATGCTCCCAAGATCCTGTAGTTACAGTAGTTCCATTTACTGCAATACCTAATGATGATCCAGAGCCTATGGGATTAAACGCCATTATTTTAAATTACAATATTCCTATACGATAGTTATTTATTAATTTTAAGCACCAGGTACTTCAGCCTCGATCTCTTCATCACTAGACAATTCTATATCTTGATCTAGTTCAGCTTCAGGTTCTGGATTATCCAGATCTATATCCTTATCAAATATTGATGCTGCAACTGTAGGTTTAATATCTTGGATTTTATCTGCACTCTTGGCATATAATATATCCTTGATTTTATCACTAATTTGTGAAGGAGAATCATCCGTCACCAATAAATCCATTAATTCATCCATAGTTAAAAGTAATAATACAACGTTGTAGGGTTATTTATGTGCTTCCTCAGATCCACCACCTAAAGTCTCAGAACCACCTATTGCAAAAGGATTATACTTTGCAGTTGCTATTCTATACATCTTCTCATGCATAGTTACAACTTCTTCAGCAGATTTTTCATGATCTGGTGTTGATTGATGACGTGAGGCATATGAGGATTCCTCATTGAACCAATCATCAGCAATTTCTTCTTCAGGTCTTGGATTGTCAGTAGCAATAGGCATAGCATCATGTGGGTGAGGTTTATTCATATCAGATTCTTTGAACCATTCTTGGGGATCAACTCCCAAATCATTCATCATATTTCTCCACCCTTAGGAGCTTCAATCTTTTTTTCTTTTGGTGCTGGATCTATAGGATTAGCACCCATATCTCCATTAATTTGGGGAGCTGCAGGATCTAAAGGCATTCCAGTTTCGGGATCAATAGGAGCATTAGGGTCTGGAATTACTCCATCCTTAATTTCCTTATCAATTTGCTTATCTTCATCTATAATCTCTTGATCTGTTTGACGAAGAATATGTCTCCTTACATAATCAGCAGAATAATACTTACCAACATAAGGTTCTGCTGCTCCAGCAAGATTAAGTCTTTCTTGTAGAAGTTCAGAATCTTTAAGTTCAGCAAAGTGATTATCATAGAGGAAATCATATTGAATATGATCTTCCATTATATCCCAATCTTCTGGAGTAATTACGTTCTTAAGTAGAAGTTGAGTTTTTAATACATCACTAAACAAATGAGCAAATCTCTTCCTCATTCTTCCTACAAACTTACTGAATTTAACTTCATCTCTAAGAATCTCAGAAGATCTTCCTAAATTAAATCCACCTTCTCCACCAACTCTAGTTTCTGGTACATTTAATGACCTATAAAGCTTTTTCTGGAAGTAGTTAATGTCTGTTATTTCCCCAAGATTCTGTCCACCTGGAAGGGTTGTGATCTCAGTTCCCCTACCCCCTTCTCTCCTAGGAAGCCAGAAGTCTTCCATCATAGACATGAACTTCTTATCATCACGAATCTCACCAGTATTTGCATCATAGACTAATTTATTTCTATAACGCATCATCACATCACGTAAATATTGTTCTGCTTTAACTTTTGGCAAGTTACCTACATCAATATAAAATATTCTACGTTCTGGTGCTCTTGATAATCTGTATATAACAAGACTATCCTCAATCATCATTAATTGATTGAGTGGTTTAATTGCTTTATGTAACCAAGAAAGAGTTGTTCCTTTATTTCTATCTACTAAACCAGAAGTACAATAAGTGACCGAATCACGGGTCATCTTAATTCCTTTTGCTGGATTACCACCACTACTTGTATAAGCAGGTCCGCTTTGATTTCCACTAGGAGTGTATATAAAGAATTCTTCAATCTCTGGGAAATCGTAAGCTTTTACATCTTCCCGTGCCATTCCATTACCAACATTATTATTTTTCTGCTTTTTCATACTGCGTATAAAACGCATCTTAGCAGAATCAATATACCTTAATTCTTGAATACCCTCATGTGGAGCTTTTTGGTCTATAACTTTATTATAGTAAAGTCTTCCATCAATATACCAATTCCTAAAAATCTCATGAGACTTTTTATCAAAATCTAAAAGTTCAAGAATGAACTTAAATTCTTCCCTTATTTTCTTCTTTATACCATCACTAGCATTTAAATTTGATAGTTCTATTTGTACAGGACTATCATTTGTATCTGATACAATTGCTTCATTTACAATATCTTCAATTGCACTATCACATTCTGGATATAAAGACATCTGACGATATCTTCTCAGTAAATCATTCTCAGTTCTATATACACCCTCTATATCTACATACGAACCAAAAAACCCTGAACTGACATAATGTTCCGATCCATCCTGATTATTAGGAGGGACCGGAGATATTACGCCAGGTGGGGTTTTTTCAGTATCTTCAATAGAGAAACCAAATAATCTCGCCATGTCAATATTACTACTAGAAGTTTATCCTTCTCTATTTATCAAGCGATTAATACCTGTCCTCCACCACCACCACTGGATTCTTGCGAATTGCCAATTGTGAAGTACTGAACCTGGAAGGTTACATCAAACTCTTCAGGAGTATCAGTAGTATCATAGCTTAGTGCAATTTCAGCGACTGTAGTTGGGAAAATATCATAGAACTTATAAGTTCTTAATATTGATGATTCTGCTCCATCATTAGTTCCGGATGCAACTCCTGCACCTCTACCTAATTGTGTAACATAAGCATCTGTCATATAAGAAGATGGATTAGTAACTCCAGTTGCATCATCCAACTTACTCATAGCATTACCCCATTTCTCAAATGCGGTTCTTAGACGGAAGTCCTCATCATTAATGATGGTAACTGTCCAAGGATCAAAAGTTCTGTCTCCAGCAACGTGTAATACCCTTCCTCTAAATGGAATTGTTACATCCCCAATATTAGAAGCTGGAAGTGCTGTTGCTTTACATAAAAATTTGAAGACTCCATTTTCTCCATCATCACCTGAACCCCATGCTCCCCCTACGGCAGCTGGGAAAGTAGGAATTGAGACTTCAAATAAATTAGGGCGGGCAGCGCCACCTGCCAGTTTTGCCTTAAATTGTGAAAGTGTTCTTGTTTCTGCCATTTGTTGGTTCCTCCTATGTTATTTAATAAAATCAAACAGTTCCTACAACTTCTTCGAATGCAACACCAGTTCTGGTGGCAACGAAGGTCAGAGTGACATAGTTAATTGACTTAGTTGGCTTCAAGTAAATATCAGCTCTGAATTCATTATTATCAATAACATCAGGGGTGTTATTGGTTTCATCACAAACTACCAAGAAGTCATATAGACCTCTCTTAGCTTGAACATCCCTTAGGTAAGGTTCAACAATGTTAACAAAATTCGACCTTGTGTTCACATCATTTAGTTCGAACAGCTGAGCATTTGCTGCACCCTCAAGTGATTGTTCCACTGTAAGGAATAATCTCCTAACATTGATTCTATCAAATGCAGATGCATAACCCAGAGCAGTTTTATCTCCAAAGAGCATAATACCAATGCCCTTCTGATTAATAATTGGGTTAACCCTTGCTGAATAAAGAAGATCTCTTTGATCTTTATTAGGAGTATATGCTAATTTAACAGCATTATTCAAAACTCCTCTTTGCTGACCTGCAGGTGAGAACCAAGGATATGCATTGATTCCTGTTCTTACCATCAATCCAGCAATGTCTCCATTAGTTGGGATCCAACGGAATTCATTATTAAATCTATCATACATGTACTTATATCCACTATCAAATACACCATAGGATGAGGATGAAAGTGGGCTGTAATACTTCAGCAGATTATTTGTTGCTGTTGTTGTGTTAGTCACATTAACAACATTTGCTCTGTGAGGCGAAATACAAGCAACACAATCTTTTCTATCACCTGCAATTGATAGCAGGAGATTTGCTTTTGCTTGAGTTTGAGCTTCTACAGATAGACCAGGACCCATAATTAGGAAGTCTACTGCAACATCATCTTTATTTGAAAACTTATTATAAGATGTCATCAAGTTTCCTAAAGTAGCAGTCATTCCACCACCAGATGTATAGTTCTCACCACCACCTAATGTGTAAGTGACATTACCTAGACTACTAAAGTTTACTCCCTGTGCAGCTTGACCCCAGAGGCCATCTCCAGTTGTAATCTTAGTATAAGATGAAGAGAATCCATCTGCTTTAGGATCTGTTAACCAGAAAGCATCAACTCCTTGTGATGGATTATAACCTGCCCAAAGTTGAGATGAATTATCTACTAGATAATCCTTATAGTATGTCTTCTTACCAGATTCTCCATCAGCAACTGTATCCTTTGCTTTAGATAAGAAGGTATGCTTCTCAAGGATATTACCTTGAATTCCTGTAATATCTCCAGTATCATCTACAACCACAATGTGCATTCCATCATTTTGTGATTGTCTGTTGGAGCAGAAATTACTTGTTACAGGTTTGCTAGCTACTGCTTTCCAATAAACTGTAGAGTTTGTTAAACCAAGAGTTTGTTGATCATACCAATCAACTGAGGTTGCTACACTTCTTGATAGACCTGTAGCTCCACCACCACCAGTATTGATACCTGAGTTATTAACTAACCACACAGTATCACTTGCTTCGAAGGATCTGGAAGGATCACTTTCTTGATAATTTATTTGTGTTTCTGTTCCTGCACTAGAGACTCTAGAGAAGATCTTAACATCCATTGTACTGTTAGAAGCAACAGCATCAGTAGAAACACCTGTAATAATACCTTTTAGATAACCTGTAAAACCAGAGGTTGAACCAGCACCTGGAATAACTACATTATCCAAGGTTGCTGTAACACCATACCCAATTATCATTCCAGCATTATTGGGATTGGTTGTGGCAATGCCAACTGTTTGATCAGCAGCATTATCAATTGTGCAAACCTTCATTGTGTTTGCCCAATTACCTGGGTTCTTTGCTGAATAATAAAAATCTGTAGCAGTGGTATGATTTGCTTCATAATCATCCTTATTTTCTATTAGTAAGGATGAAGTTGATGCAATACCAACACCAGCATTAGCATTATTCAATGCATCACCACTAGTTCTTACTACCTTTAAAACTCCTCCATAACTCAGGAAGGAAGAAGCAGTCATCCAGTACTCGTACTGGCTATCAGAAGAGAGTGGCTTACCAAATGTATCGATGAACTGTTGTGATGTTTGAATATCTACAACTTCATTTACTGGTCCAATTTTAAATGGACCTGCAATAGCACCGATGTTATCTAGTACATTCTCAGCTCTTCCGACTGTTAAATCAACTTCCCTGATCAGTACACCAGGAGATAATTGAGGAGTCGCCATGTTATTTTCCCCTAAAGTCTCAGTTTATCTAAGAAATATTTATTAAAAACGGCATTTACATGTAGTCCCACATATAATTCATTCCACCTCCTTTATCCCCATACTCATCGGTGAACCATCTATCGCCTTCAGCATCTACAAAAGTAGCCTCATCATCAAATCCATCTGACACAAAACCAAAAGGAGACATATCTTGTTCTATTTGATTTTTTTGTTCTTCATAGAGTCTTTTTCTTACATCTTGATCTGTTAATTCTTTAAAATAATCTTGTGCTACTAACCACGCATAGATTACAAGACACATTGCAAGATCATCATTACATCCTTCTTCTGCTTCAAATGAATTATGTTTTTGAATAAAGGTTGTAAGTTCACTCATTATCTCATAATCTCTAAAAAGTAACTTATCACTTTCAATCATAGTCTTAAGATTTAATGCTCCAACCTTCTTTACAGTTTTTGACATTTTAACTCCAAGTTGTGTCTTTTTGCCAGAGAATCCTTGACCAACAACTTGCCCAGCCCTTCCTCTCATAGAACACATAAGAAGATTAGTATATTCTAAATCATAATTTAATATAGAAGCTACTTGATCACCAACATCATTTACTTCACATAAAACAAATGCATTATTATATTGTTTTCCTACCTCTTCTATAACACTAGGAAATAACATTGGTTTAATTTCATTATTCCTATATTTTGCTACTACCTTATGAGGAAACTGTGTAATATCTATTACTATAAATGCTGAATAATCCTTTGCAACTCCTCTAGCAACATCTACTGTAAGAGCATAATCATGTTTTTGTATAGGTATTTCATAAACATCCAAACCAGCATTTTGTTGAATAGGGGAATCATATACTAAAGTCCTTAATTTACTGGGAGCAATAAGAGTATCAACTGATCCTAGAAATTCACACTCAAACTCAATTTTAAATTGTGATTCAGATGTGTTAGCAATAGTCTGTGCTTTCCAAGCTTCATCTCTACCTGGAACTTCAGTCCAATGAACATCTGTTGGAATATATTCATTCTTACCTCTTTCTGCATCATGCCACAAACGGTAGAAATGATTCATACCATGTGGAGTTGAAACTATTATTACTTTCGTTGATTTACCAGAAGTAATAGTAGGATAAACAGAGGAAAAGAAGGCATCCGCAATATGGTTAGGAACGAAGGCGAACTCGTCGAGGAAGAGAATGTTAAACGACATGCCTCGGACAGCACTTGCAGACGTAGAAGCAGCCAAAATCTTTGATCCATTTTCTAACTCCAGTGAACCTCTATTCCAAGATAAGATACCTTGTTGCATCCATTTTGGTAAATTTTCATATGCAATCTGTAATCTTCCCAATAATTCTCTAGCAGTTGCTGCTTTATTAGCAAGAATACCAATATTTACACTATCGTTAAAAACAGCATAATGCAATAAAAATGCTACAACAGTGGTAGATTTACCAGTCTGTCTAGGCATTTTACAAATATTAAATCTTTGCTCGTGAAAATTTTTAATTAATTTTTCTTGAAAATGATAAGGTGCAAAAGGTTGTAATCCTTCATCTAACGTCACAATTTTGACGTAGTTCATTGCAAAGTATACAGGATCCTCCTTACACTTTATATACTCTTCAATATCTTCTTTTGTAAATTCAACTTGGGTATTAGCCTTTTTTAAATTAGGATTACCCAGATATATGTCAGCAGCACTCATAATCTAGACCTCAATTATGCTGGTCCAGGACCCTCCAATTTAAATCCATCACCTGTTCCTGCATGAATATAAGGGTCTCCATAATTAACAGCAGAAATTACAAAGGATCTAAGAATAGCACTAGGATATACTTGATTTAAAGCAGTCTGAACTTCCTTCTTATTAGGCTTTCCTGGTTGAGGGAAGAACATCTTACAGAAATATGTCTTTCCTCTCCAACTATACATTAAATCATATACATTCCCATTTTGTGCAGGAATCCTAGTGGTTGCTGCTTCTTTTACCAATTCTCCATCTGCTAAAACTTTATGTCCTTCTGGAATAGTTTTACACTTCTGTTCATCATTACAATAATACTTCCCTTCACCACATTCTTCCTTTCCTTCCTGTACTAAATTAAATACACCATCTTTTCTTTGATACCATCTAATTGCCCATCCATGAGCATCTGGACTATAAACTTTATATTTCTCTTCTGCTAAAGTTTTTGCTCTATCCCACAGTTTTGGGTTTTTGATTTCGTTATTAGATTCAAGGATTGCCAATTGCCTTTGTCCTTCTAACCTATCTAATACTTTTTTAACAATAGGACTTGCCATCTTCTTTAAGACACCTTTTTTATTATTTATCTATAAACCAACTATGGTTAATGGATCAGTATAAACAGTTGCTATACCAGCTTGAACTTCAACTCTATTACTTTGAAAATTAAGTTGAGCCGCATCCAACTGACTTGCACCATCGCTTTGAATACCGACAGAACCAAATCTATTCACTACGCTGATAAGTTTAGGCATTTGCAGTCTCGAGAATACTTAAAATGAGTTTTAAAGTACTATTAGCACTTCCTGAAACTTGTATAGAATCATTTGTCTCTAAAACCAATTTACCATCCATAGGTATAAAGGCATCATTAACTGGAACATTTCCTTCTTTGATAATTTGTGTAGTAGTACTAGATCTGACATGAGACATTGTTACAGTCGCAGCAGATGATCCTACATTAGTCACATGCGCATAAAGTACAATGGAAGTATATCCAGTTGGCGCAGTATAGGCAGTCTGATTAGAGGTAGTTATTTCTAATGTTTCTGTTTGAAATCTATTAAGTGCTAATGCCATATTAACTGAGTGCCAAGATGAATGGTGTCATTTCGGAGAATAAACTTTTACTAAAAGCCCTTCCACTAATTGTACCTGTGCTTTGATTTATTTGCAAATTATCACCTATTCTGAAATTGCCAGCTTGATCAGTACTAGTATAAAGTACTTTTCCACCATCTTCAGTAATAACTTCATTTGCTTGAATTGTTACTCCTCCACGTTTTGGTGTTGCCATAGTAATAGTATTACCAGACCCAACATACTCAAAAGTGTGAGAGCTAGCAATAATTCTACTAGCAGGATAGAAATATGCAGTTGAACCAACACCAACAGTGCTTAACAATTTATTTTCAAATGTTAATGTTGAGATTCCAGATACAATAGGAGTCGAACTATTTATTGTGTAATAGATTGGATCTACACTAGCAGTACCAGTACAATCTGTACCACCTCCTCCACTAATGGTAACAGTAGGAGCAGAAGTATACTGACTTCCTCCATTAATTAAAGTAATAGCAGTCACTGAACCATTTTCAAGAGTTGCATATGCAGTAGCTGTTTCTCCATTAGGTCCAGTAGGATCAGCAATAGTTACTGTTGGCGTAGATGTATAATTAGACCCTCCAGCAGTTAAGTTGATCTTTTTCACTGAATAATAAAGAGTATCAAAGTAAACAACTTGCCCGTCATAAGGTCTATCTATATCTAATACTACTTTACCTCCTCCATCATCCCAAGTATGAGTAACTGTTGAAAGTCCCACATTTATTGTAAATGAAGTTGTTGATGGAACTGTATCGACCTCAAAAACATAAGGTTTTTGATATGGATATACTTTAGTACCAAAGGAACAAGTTAAGGTCATATCAGAAATAGATACTCCCATTCCAACTCCAAATCCATGAGCGGCACTAGTAGTAACAGTTGCAACTCCTAAATTATTATCATACACAAAATTACTAATATTATATGCAGTAGTACTTAATCCTCCCACAGCAACTGTTTTAGTATCTACTGTTCCTGTGGCAGTAACAATACCACTATATTCTAAGTTACCAACTCCTCTAGAAACTAGTCCATATGTACCAAAACTACAATTACTATTTGCTATATCTGCCTGTCCTCCTTTATCACAAGTAACTGCTTCATCACAACATATAGTGAATAATGAAACAAGTTGAGCAAATCCGTCATTAGTAACAGCAACTCCTACTCCACCTTCATTATATTGAGTGAAAGCATCAACGTTCATTGCTTTCAAGGATCTTGCTTGATTTCCATCTATTCTTATACCAGTTCCTGTTGTGGTTTTACTAGTACAATTCTGCACATAAGGACCTTTCCAAGGTCCACCCCCAACGTTTTCAGCAATAGTATGAGTTGGGAATCCGACAGCAGCAGCAGGTGCAACATGATTTTGGAAAGTCATATTTGCTAACTTAACACCCTTCCTTACAGAGAATATATCTTTATTTGCTGTACTTCCACTTACATTTACAGATCTTTGGTCATCACCAACAATTGATACATTAGCAGGAACTTCAATAGGGTTTGCTTCTTGATAACTTCCAGATAAAACTTTAATAGTATATCCCGCAGTGGCAACTCCACAAGCACCAGCAATGGTTAGTTTAGCATTATCAATTGATGTTCCATTTTCGGCATCACTACCATCTTTTGCAACATATAAAACATTAGGTGCAGAGTTAATACCAGTTGCAGATGCATTAATAGAGACATTCTCACCAAGAATAATTTCAGAATTGGTAATAGTAACAATACCAGAAGTAATAGTATTATTTGAACCATCAATGGTTACAGACCCTTTACCAATTGTAAGAATACCAGTAACTCTAGCGTCACCATCAACTATAACTGTTGTAGTACCTGTTCCAATATAAACAGTCCCCAAACCAGTTCCTGTAGTAACAGTAGTAACTCCACCAGTTACATTAATACCATTTCTTGCAGTAATAAGACCAATAGAATCAATATTAGTTACATCTTCATATGTTAAAGTACCACCAACTGATACATCTCCAGCAACTGTAAGATTAGTTCCATCAAAAGTTAAATTACTACTATCTTGTATTTCTCCACCACTTCCACCATAAACAACTCTACCTGAAGTTAAATCACTAACTTGTAAACTAGAGATAGTAGTTATACCAGCATTTAACCCTGTAACAACTCCTGTTAAATTAGCTCCATTATTAACTAAAATTGGAGCATTAAAGTTAACAGTATTATTAAAGGTTGCTGCAGTTCCAGTGATAATATTATCAGTAGATGCAACTCCTGTTAATCCTTCACCATCACCAAAGAATGCTGTTGCTGTTACAACTCCAGCAGTAATATTAACTCCACTTAGAGTTGTAATCCCTAAATTTCCTGTTATAGCAGCATCACCATCAACATACAACTTATAACTTGCATTAGCAGTAGTAGTTCCTATACCAACTGCTTTAATAGTGTTAATACCAACAGAATCAACACCCCAAGTACCACCTGCTCCAGCATTAACTGCTGCAAATTTAAAGGGTTGTCCTGTAGGTCCTGAAGTATCTACACTGAGATACATCTCATCATACTCACTAAGATTAGTGGCAACACCTACAATATCATCAAGATACTGTAACCTTACTTCTCCACCACCACCTTGTGTATTGACAATCTGTTTTAGAACATCTAGTTCTTTTCTTATCTTAACAAGTTCTGGGGTAGATTCTTCTTCCGACTCATTTTGCTCATTAAGCTTATCTAATATCTTAATAGCATGATCAATGGTTCCTTCATCTTCCTTATCAACTTTCTCTAATGCTTCTACTACTACCTCTATATCTTCAACAGGTTCAGCAGCAATTGCATCTTTAATATTAGTAAATCCAGCAGCAGGTTTTGACTCAGAGAATAAGAAATTTTCAAATGCTTTTGCATCTTTCTTAAGTTGTTCCTTTTCTTCTTTTTGTTTCTTCCTTTTTTGCTTTAATTTCTTAGTTTCTTCATTAATTGAAGAAAATACATCGTCAAGAGATATATCACCTATTAAATCGCGCTTTTCTTCCTTTATCTTTTTCTTTTCACTACCAAGGGAGCTAAAGAAACTATCTAAGGCGTCATTATTTTTAGGTTTATTATCTGTCATTCGTCAATACAGAGTTTCCCATATATATTATTTATTTGTAGTATTTTGCTTTAAAAGTTTCTGTAACTCCGCAGTAGATCCTACAAATAATGCATTATTGACTGTAGTAGGACCTTTTGATTCTTTCTCCTCATTTACATCTTTTACTTTTTTTTGAAGATCCATCAATTTATCAGTTGCATCAGATACACTCTTAATCAACTGACCAGCAACTTCATATGCTCTAGGCATTTCACTTTCTTGTGCTAATTCTAGAATACCATTAATTGCTTCTTGTCCTTTTTCAATTATACTATAAAGATTTCCTCTTGTATACTCATAATCCTTAGTAATATCATCTTTTGTTAGCCTATCAGGTTTTTCTCTATCAACTCCAACTGAAACTTCGCTCTCATCTACCTCAATTTTAGTTGGAGTAATATTGAGTGTTTCGTTCAATTTTTCATACTTAGACATGAGTTATTCCTCAAGATATTGAACCATCAAATCCAAAGTCATCACCAAACTGGATGAGAGCATTATCATCAGTTCCTGGATAATTAATACCTAAGATTTGTGCTCCCTTCACATGGTTTTGAACTGTACTATTATCTTGAGCCCTCTTAACAGTAATCTTATTACCAGTTATAGACTCAACATACATTTCTTCCTGACCAACATAAATGTACTTACCACTTTCAACTTTAGTACCATCATCAACATCTAGAACTGTTTCTAATAAATCTACATTCTCAGCTAAGAGTGTAACCACATCTCCTGTGTAATCTTTAGTTGCTCTAGCAGTAGTGCTATAAGTAACATCTCTAACAGGTGCAACACCTCTTGCTTTAGAACCAGCAACATATCCAATAGATGTTTTTCTGATAACATCTCCAGTAACATCAACAACAGGACCAAATACGTATGTCTTAGCAGTAAAAGATAAAGTATAAATTAACGATCTTCTAGTATCAAAATTTCCTTCGTAATCATCTTCCATACTAATATTATCTAACTGAATAGGAACATCTCTTTTCTCTTTTAGATTCCCTAAGTAATTAATTGGAAGATTATAAGCTGGTTGAAAATATGGTAAAATCTGCTCTAGGATCTGAAGCATATCATCATTTAATTTTGTCATAACAGACAATTCAAATTTCATGTTATAAGGAACTGGCATATAATTTTTCTTTACCTCAGTTCCATCAGGAGTTTGATTAATAATTGTTTGTGTTTGAGTTGACTTTCTTGTTGCATCATACTGTAATCCCAAAAATTCAAAAGACATTCTTGGAAGAGTTATAGAAACAGGCTTATTAAGATCAGCCTCTTGCTGCATTCTCGCAAGAAACTTTTGAGTAGGTCCATATGCCAATGGAACCTTCATAATTGAAGCGTTATTATGTTTAATTTCAATTCCATTAAACAAAGATCCAAATCCTATAATAACAGATCTGAAAATCTCGTTGTAAAAATACTCAAACATTGTTATGATCCTAGTATATTATATTTAGGGTATACCAAAAGGATTCTTTTCAGTAAAATCTAGAATATCATCTGCAGCAGATTGAATAACATCATTTTCAGCAAATCCAGATACTAAATCATCCGTGTTAGTCTTCCTAATAGCGAACTTAGCACCAGAATTATCTCCTATAATTGTTTCACCATTGCTAAATTTACCATCCACAATAGATATTTCTAATAAATTATTTACTGCATCCCATTCTTTAACTCTTGCAGTTGTTCCAGATGTTTGACCTGTAATAGTTTCATTAAAGATGAAGGAACCGGTTCCCATACCTACACCAGCTCCAGTTGGAGCTGCAAATGTAACAGCGGGTTCTTCAGAATATCCAATACCTGCACTAGTAATATAAGCAACAGTTACAACACCTGCACTGTTAATATATCCAATACCATATGCTGCTGTACTACCAACACCAACACTTCCAGGAGGACTAATAGTAAAGGTGGGGTGTGTAGTATATCCAGATCCACCACTAGTAAGAGTAACTATTCCAACAGATCCAAGAGTAGTAATTCCTACAGTACCTGCAGCACCTACTCCCATTCCCGTTGGATCTTGAATAGTAAGCCAAGGAGATTCAGTATATCCAGCACCAGCATTAGATATATGTATTGCTGATATCTTTCCATCTATAAGACCAGTATCGCAATCTATCCAAGTAGTAGCAATTGAAGCAACACCAACAGCGTTAATTCCTCCAGAAGGAGCAGAAGATATACCGACTAAAGGTTGTCTCTTATATCCAACTCCCATGTTGGACATATAAACTTGACTAACACCTCCACTAGCAACATATGATGCAGTAGCAGTTGCTGTAACAGCAGCACCTATTAAAGTAAGAGTTTGAATATACCCTAGTTGTTCTACTTCATCATCTATAGTTTCAACACCAGTATCCAGAACCTCATCCTCATAACGGAAGAGTTCACATCTCAACTGATAAACGTAATTCTTTTTGAGTTGATAAAATGGTTGTTCGTGCTCAACGTACTTAATCTCAAATAATCTATCCCCCAATGGGAAGTATATAAGATCTCCTTCTTTTGGTCTAGTTGCTAACTCAATATTAGGGATATTTTTTATAAGAGGAGTAATATATGTCTCATATCTTTCTCTAGAAATTACAAGAGTAAGATCATCTACATTCTGAATACCAAACTTAGAAAGAAGAGTTCCTTGTCCACCATATCCTTCATAACTATCAATATATGCTTCTAATGGATAAGCACTATCGAATTGAGATTCAATAACTTCTCTAATAACAGTATTTTGGGAGATGTATCTTCTAGGAATATAATATACCTCAACGCCATAAATTTTCAACTGTTCGTTGATAAGACTTTGGACTAAGCTCTGTTCGCTTTTAGATCCTTGTAAGAAGTATGGATTAAGTGCCATAATTTAACTCCTCACGCTATCATATCTAGAGGAGGAATCTCATAAGTACTGAGCATCTGCTCTCTAATTTCATCAATTTCTCTCTGACCATCATCATATATTTGTCTTCCATTAAGCTCAATGCCACCAGGAAGTTTTACACCTTGGAATTTAATGAGATTTGATCCCCATTGTTTTTTAATAAGAGCGGTAAGATACATTTTCAAAAATCTATCATTATAAACTTTAGTGAAATCATCAGGATCTAATGCTGTATAACATTCTATAACTAAGAAATCACCTGCTGCAAGTTCTGACCAATCAATATCCAAATATAATCTATCTTGTCTAATATTAAATCTAATTTTTTTATGAGTATTTAAAAGGAAATTCATAGTTTCCAAATAACTCATAGCCATAGAATATCCCAATAATTCAGTTCTTCCCCAATAATATAGATCATTCATAACCAACTGATATTTGAAACTGAACATGTTGGTCATGCTCATGGATCTAGAACTATCAAAACGAAGTACTTTTCTTACTCCAACTATATTTGGAGGAATTTCTAGATAATTACTATTTTCATAATACTTAAAGGTAGTAGTTCCGATACCGGCTATAACTGTAGAAGCAGTAACAGAAGAAATTCCTGTTCCACCTGCAGAAGCTTTTGCTTTTCCTCTATCAATATCACTTTGAGTTACTTCATATTTAAGAAAATTCTCAGTAATTCCATCATAATGTCTTTCTTGATAAAACTGAATAGCATCATCCATCAAGTCCTGAAGTTGCTCATCTGCAACATTAATCTCCAGAACAGGAGCACCCAATTGCCTCAGGGAATAATCAATTAATTCTTGTCTTGATGCGGGTTGCGCCATTTATACAGTTCTTACCTTATAGTTTATTTATGGAGCAGAGGATATCCCTCCTTGTACCAGAACATCTCCTGAAACCATTCTATAAATGGTAGATCCAGAACTTACTAGAATATCATAAACATGTCTACCTTGTTTTAATGACCTAGTTGTTGTAGAACCTAAAGATATGTTAAATTCTCCACCTGCAGCGCTAGTAAATCCAACACTAAAAGTTGCTCCCACTCCTAATGTTGCTCCAATAGCAACAGATTTTGTCATTTGGGAAGATCCACTATATCCTGTCAAATTAAATGCTGATTTATCAGTCTTAAGAACTTTAAAAGTAGACTTAAAATCTGCTCCAGTATTAATGGTTAAATTAACACCATATGCTACTCCAGAATCTGGATCAAAAGTGATAGTATTGTTTGCCATGTTACTTACTTATAAGAGATTGGAGCATTGATTTAATATCACCAATATCACCACTTAAATCATCAACTTTTTTCTCAAGAGTTTGAATTCTTTCATCTTTAGTCTTCATCTTAGCTCTGCTTGCAAGATAAGCATTATAATCACGCTTGTTTCTATTGATGATAGCATTTGTATCACTATCCCTATAATAACCTGCTCTATCTTTAACTGGTATTAATGACATATTAAGCAAGAGCAATACAACGAAGTTTCATAATTTGAGGAATAACTGCAGCATCAGTTGAAGTTCCAATAACCTTGATTCTATAACAATCGAATGGTGGAAGTTCATCTTGACTGAATTTATATTCTTTAAAGAGACCTAATTCTGGTTCTGGAGTTTTAACATCCACTGTTGGAACTCTAAGATTTGGTCTACCATCACTATCAGTAGGAGTAATAATATTACCAGCTATATCCAAGTTATTATATCCTGGGAAAGGAATGAATATAGTTTCTTTAGCCACTGTCTTTTGATTTAAAGCATAGAATACTCTAATATCACAACCATCTGCAGCATAAGCATCCAAATTAACTTCTAATGAAGATGCAGGATTCTCTAATATTATATTTTTAGTCACATAGAAGAATCTATGAGGATCTTCATCAATTCTATTAACTCTCATATCAGTAGCATAGTTGGAAATAGGATTATTGATCCTATTACTAACCAAAGTCATACCAACATGATCCAAATTAATCATAGGAGTTAATCTTGGATCACTTGCAATCAAAGTCATCAACATAGTCATTGACTTATTAGCAGGAAGAGTAGTTAAATATGCTGCTTCGTTGACAGCAGAAGCTACTGACCTCTGTGATTCGAAATAATTCTTCTGATATAAAGAAACATCTCTAAATCCTTTATCAAGATAAGAAGTTTCAGTACCACCAACAGTATTTCCGGAAATAGTTCTCATTTTACAACGAACACCACATCCTGGAGGTTTAACAGTTTCAACTTTAGGAATCACTAATGAGAATGGAATATTATATGTACTTCTACCACTTACTCCACCAGCAGTAGTATCTCTACCGAAGTAAAGAGGAACAAAGTCAGTTTGTGATGTACCTCTATCAATTCCAGTAGAAGTATCACTCATATCAATATTAACATGATAGTAATCCAAATCTATTGGATTAGTAATTACACTTGAAACATCTCCTAAGTCATGATCTTTATTGATTCTTCTCAAAGAAACTCCATTCAATTCATATTTCTCTACCAACTCTTTTTGATTATGAACAGTTGCTTGAGTATTATCAATACCTCTAGATATTCCAGTTAATAACGTACTACCAGAGACTCCAGTATATTTAATAATTTCATCACTAATTCTTATATAACCAGGATTGGTAGCCCCTACTCCTACATTTTCAAAAATTTCAAAATTAGTATTAGAAGCAATATTAATGTTAGAAGTAGAACTTCCATCAAAACCTGCAGTTAAATAAGTATCCTCTATATCAGAAGATATATCAGCTAATGTAACCTTATTAATTGATGAATACATTCCATGATTTAACATATTAATCTTCATGTGTGTTCCACCATCAGTAATCCTTATAGGAGATTGTGGAACTACATTTCCACCTACACTATAATTCAATTCTGTGGTTACACCTATACTATTTTGATAATACAAATAATCACTTCCACCTGTAGCGAAAGTACCTTGAACATCTGTCAATATTAACTCGTTATTTCCATAAGTAGCATCAACAGTAAGTCGTAGACCTTCTCCAACTTCTTCAGATCCTACTACAATAGGAGTAATAACATCACCAACAGCATATCCTTTACCACCATCACTAGTAGAATAATTAGAAATTCCAGCACCAACACATACCCCATCGGTAATAGTTACGTATCCTTTGGCGCCAATTCCATTTCCAGTTACACCTGTAAAGGCAACTCCAGTATAATTAATTGTACCACTAGAAGGAGTATATCCTACACCAGTATTAGTAATAGTGAAATCACCCGCTCCAGTTACGGCATAAGATCCAATAGAACCAGCAAGAGCTACTAGAGTACCAGACGATCCAGCTCCAATTTGTTTAACTTCATTTCCAACTACCAAACCAGTATCCTGAACAGTAGTTCCTATACCAACACTAATCTTTCTTGGTTTTATACTAATACCATTTTTAGGTATATCTTCCAGATCTCGTGGTAACTTAGGATTAAAGAATTGAATATTACCATTCCCTTTAAAATCTGCTCTATAAAGATCAAATTTTAAATCTTCATATTGACTTGGCGTCCATACAGAAGCATTCTGAGATTTAAAGAGTGATCCAATATGTGGCTGTTGAGAAACTAAAGTGCCTCCAGTTTCTCTTCCATCTGCTCCACCGGTAAATCTAACATCCCTTTCTCCCATTCTACTGATCCATGCCTTATAGGTAGTCACAGCAGATTTAACAACTAATGCATATTCAGTATCACCATTCAAATAAACAGGAGATTTAAATGTAAATGTTGTAGGCTTACTAGCATCATCTGTAATATGTACATTCTTAGGATCTATAGAAACCTCGGAATATGGTAAAATAGTTGTTGTAGGAGTTCCTAATTTTGTAGTACGTAACTGTACTGTAACTGGAACATTAGCATCTTTTGCCTGGAAGTATACATCACACTTGGTTAAGAATACTCCAGTATCATCACCAACGCTAAATGTTTGTGCAATAGGGTCATCTGGCCATAAAGCTCTTTCAATACCTCTCATCCATCTTCTAATATCTTCAGTACCACCATCTCTTACATTAGTAACATTCCTTACATTGGTTACGTTCGTTACATTGGTTACATTAGTAACGTTAGTAATCTCATTAGTAATATTAGTGATTTCAGTTATATCTTGAGTAACATTAGTAATAACGTCAAATCCACTAATTGTCTGAATAGTATTAGACTGTGATACATCTCCAATGCTTTGTTGTTGAGCAAACTCAGTCTTTTGAACTGTAGCGTTCCTCATAGACAAAGTAGTTTCTTGAGTAGAATCAAGATCACCTTGTGAATAGAATGATGTTTCTCCAGCAGTACTGAAACTACCCTTAATCTTACTATTAGACTTACTACCTGTTAATCTAAAGGTTGATTTTCCTGTTTCAAAAATAGGATTATTAGATCCTTTAGAATTAGGAACAAAGAAAGAACCTATACACGTTCCCATACCATCTGGCAGAAATTTAACTTCAGTTATTTCTGCCCTTGCTCCACTAGTTTTTCCTCTTAATATCATTCCTTTAGATATCCACCCCTCAAACTCAGGAGAATCCTCAGAAGCTAAGCTAGAAGTATCAACATTTATAAGAGTACTAC
>VTLG01014703.1_pt1 | contig 30557 bp, 30 predicted proteins | sample 4694571 | NCBI WGS metagenome assembly VTLG01 (sample SAMN12604809, study PRJNA352737) | marine metagenome | biome: ENVO:00000447; feature: ENVO:00000209|ENVO:00000569|ENVO:01000036; material: ENVO:00002151; isolation source: viral sequences binned using virsorter ...
ATTCACCAGCAGCAAGGGAACTAGGGTCTGAACTACCAGTAGACCTTTTAATTTGAATTGTTGTTGCCATTTTTATATTCCTTTAAAAATTACCAGCGTTTATTACAAAATCTAATCCACTTGATGAACTAAGTTCATTCTTAGCTACGAATTTAGAATCACTAGAACGAAACTGGAGTATAGAACCATCTGCAATATTAGTAGCATCAACATCAGTTTTATCTACTATAGGAACATCAGCACCAGCAGGGCCTTGTGGGCCTGATTCACCTTGTGGGCCTGGTGTTGTTACTCTTGTAACAACTAATTGATTTCCTTGCGATAAAGAACCTTGTATTTGAGAAATACTTGATACTTTTCCAGATATTGCCATTTTATTACCTCGTTACGCTAGGATTAACTGTGACTTGACCTTCAACAACTCTTGTTTTTGTTCCACCACCAGATGTTATAATAACATCATAAACATACCGTCCAGACTCTAAAGCCGTGGTTTGTGTGTCTGTCAAAGTTATAGTGAGTTGACCTGCAGCTGCATCTGTAATACTAGTTGCAAAAGCTGTAGATGTTGATGATAAGTGACTTTTTCTAATCTGTGCAGCTGCAGAATAACCAGTTAAATTTACTGCACTGTCACTCGAATCTGTTACTGTTACTGTTGTTGTAAAATCAGCACCTTGGTCTATAAATATATTTGAAATACTCGCCATTCACACAGTCTCCTTTTTAGTATTTATAAGGAAAATATGTTTGAGTTATTCTCTTATTAAGTTGCGTGAACCAAATAACTGAAGAAGTGGGAACTTCTTGAAGCTCCATCGTGAATTGTACAATTTTCATCCCCATCAAAAAACATTTCTACATAATCACTAGAACCATTACAATATAACAATCCAGATGGGGCTGGTATTTCACTATTAGTAATTATTTTACTATTAAATTGGAATTGTGTTTTAATACCAGTTCCGTTATTGGTCTGTGCATTTTTTGTAATTTCAATAGAAACGGTATTCATATCAGTAGTAGTAAAATTTCCTCTAATAGTACCACCAAACATATACCACCCAGCAACGGTAGGAGTAAACCTTGAGTTTGCTTGTGACCAACAATTACCAACATTAAGGTCTGTTACGTTCCAACCAGTAATTTTGGTAATACCATTAGATGCAGTGTAAGCCATATCAGAATTATTTCCTTTTGCTTGAAATACAATTGATTGAGCAATTTTTGTTGGGGTAACTATACCAGTGCTATTTGCAATTGTTAAACCAGAAGTACCGTCTGCAGCTTTAATGTTTGTTACGTTTAATGTACTCATATTTTTTATCCTATTAAAAATCCACTAAAACGACATTGAGATTCATTACCATAAACGTCAATATTACCAGTGCTACCAACAGCCATTTCAACAGTATCGTTTACTGCCATTTGAAACATTATTGAACCACCCCAAGGTAAATAATTACCATAACCAATATATCCAGCAGCTTCTCCTGGCGTTCTAGAAAAGTATCTGAGTTCAGGCGCAGAACCAGATGCAAACCGATTTATCATTGCAATATGAATGTTGTCATCAGTAGCATCTACATTGCTAAGTAATAGATTAAAACAAAAGAAATAAGCACCAGCTACTGGTGCTGTAAATTTACCAGTGGTAGTGTTATAATGACCACCAATATTAGTAGGTGCTGTTGTAAAAATAATTGTTGTTGGACTAGATGATGAACCAGTTATACCAGTTTGATTATTCGACCCCCCAATAGTGGCTATAAATGCTGGTTTTGCTGGTGTTGTAACCACACCACTAGAATTAATATCAATTGCAGTTGTTCCACCAGTGTGTGCGATATTTTGTATTTTTAATGTCGATGCCATATCATATTCCTATACGATTGTCAAATTGCCTAATACTTTTAATTCTACAGTTCCAGAGGTAGAAACCGTAAGTGGGCCAGACGCAAGTGCATTATCACCAGATGCAATAGTCACACTTGTATTTAATGTTTGTTCATGAACTCTAAAAATGTGCCCTTTACCACTAGATACACTACCACCATTAGTTTCTCCTTGAAAGTAACCACCACCAACAGAAAGAGAAGATGCCAAATCAGCATCTACTATTTCACCATCTTTAATTGTTCTTGATACTATTTGTCTTATTGCCATTTTATTATCCTATTAAAAATCCACTAAAATAAGTATAATCACTAGCAGCACCAGATTTAACTTCTGGACTAGTTCCTTGTAGAGTAACCCATACAGTTATTTCATCATTAGCGACAAGTGAAGTTGTTACACCACCATGAAGATTACAAACACTCATATGTGCTTCTCCACCACTTAGACCATTTGCATAAGTTGAGATTTGTTGAAGCATCACATGAAGATTACTTGACCCACCAGTTGTTTTCTTTAAAAATACTTGTGCATTATAAAAACTTGCATTATTACTGTCTGGCCCAACTCTTACAGCAGCATCAAAATGATAAATTCCTGTTACTGGTACAACAAATTTATTACTTGCGAAATTATTACCTATATCGAAAACTTCATTATTAAAAGTTACTTGTGAACTTGTACCAGAGGTTACACTTTGGTCACTATCTGTTTTTGCTACACGAAATGCTGGTCTTGCTGGTGTAAGTATACGACCAGAAGTATCAATACTAATTGCAGTATTTGAATTTGCGTGGTCTTGAATTGTTCCAACTTTTAATGTACTCATATCTGTATCCTAGTTATCCTATCTGTTCAAAATGTACCTTACAAGCGTGTACTGGTTCAGCAGTATTACCTCTATAAAATACACTACTAGTACTACCAGAGTAAATTTTAAATTTTACTCTAGAGGTTGTGCTGTTTATATCTAAAATAGATTGTGCAATAGTATTTTGATGACATGAGGGGCTGCCATGATTAAATGAAGCATCCATATCGACATAACTACCCCCACTATTTGTTGAAACTGAAACATATCCACCAATATAATTAGTTGAACCATATGTTTTTGTATTAAATGTAACTTTATAGATTCCAGACGTTGGGAATGAAAATACTCCAGATGATTGAGTCATTCCAACATTTCTTTGTACAATTCCAGTTCTTACATCTCTTGCCCAATTAGAATCTAATTCTTCTTGAGTGCTTGATAATTCAGTATCTTGATTGCCAGATTTTGCAATTAACCAAGTTTCTATAAGCATTTTTGGAAATGTTAAATGGCCAGAACTAGTAACAGTCATTCCCTCTGTTCCACCAGTATGTGCGATTGTATTTACACTTAACTTACTCATTGTGCAATCTCCATAACAGTAATAGTAGATGCCGCTGGACTTGCATAAGCATTATTTGACTGTGAAACAGGGCTATTAATTGTTGCGCTGACACCACTTGGGTCACCTGATTGTCTTCCCATCACAGTATATGTAAGTTGACTTGTTGTAGCAGGACTGTCTAAAAAAGATTGCGAACAGGCTAGAGGACAATTAGCATGGGTGCTTGTTCCGCCAGGGCTTCTAACATTAAACCAAACATTTGTGAATTGGTTAGTATTAGTACTGTATATCTGTCCACCACCAATATAAGTGGTGTCTCTCTTACATCTAATTAATGCAGAGTAATTATCTAGATGACTTACGCTAATATCAATTGTTACTAAAATTTTACTAGTGGCAAACTTAGGTGTAATGTTTACTGAATATAAACTTACATCTCCTTGACTCTGAGAAAAAGTTGTAGTATTAGTATCATAAAATGTTTGTTCTACTTGTACAATACACCCTTTAGGCAACTTAACATTTGCAGCCGTGGTTTGTCCAGTAATAGTGTCTACTGATAAAGTACTCATATGATTGCTAACCTTCCAGTATTTGTAATAGTAAGAGTTGTTCCGTTTCCAATTGTCAATGGCCCAACAGTAGATGCATTATTATTAGCTGCAATTGTTATATTACCAGTAGTTGCGTTTGAGTTGACACGAAAAAGATTATCTCTACCATTTGCATTTCCAGTAACAGTACCATCTTTACCAATATAATATCCAGCAGCAATACCAACATCACCATGAAGTTTTGCAGCTGTTACAGCATTATCTTGAATCTCATTTGCAGTAACAGAATTATTTGCAAGGTCAACGTCAGTAATTACATCAACACCAATCTTTGCAGAATTCACTGCATTATCAGCAAGGTCTGCTGTTGCAATTGTTCCGTCTAAGATACTTTTGGTTGTAATTTTTGAAAGTGCCATTTATATTTCCTCTTTATTTTATTTATTGTGCATTACCTACACGTTGAAATAAAATACCAGTGTGTATATCACCAGCAACACCAAGCACATCAATAGCACTAGGCGAGTGGGCAGAGTCCACACTATCTGTTTTAAATCTAATTTTGTGGGTTGATATATTTGTGCAATTAAAAATAACGGTTGCATGAGCTCCAACATACATATTGGCAGAACCAAAATAATTCATACTGGTAACAGCTGTGCCAATAGTCGATTGTTGTGATGCAAAAGCATCAGTTGAAGAATAAATCTTTACACCCAAAGAAGGGTCATCTGGAGAACTAGAGCTACCAACATACATTGTATCAAGTTTTATTATCCACACACCTGTTTTTGGGAAAGAAAAAATTCCATTAGCATCCATAGTCATTCCAATTCCTATTTTTGTAGAAGTAGCTGCACTGGCTCTCTGCCATGTATTAATATCCGCTATAGCTGTACTGCCGTCATCAAAGGAAGTTGGAAGTTCCCATTGGTCTATTTCGTCAATACCAGCACCAGACACAGTTCCAGTAAAAGCAAAATTATCTGCTAAGTTTATACCTCTGGATTTTGTTTTAATTATACTCATGATGAGGGCTCCTCTGGCCATTTAACATCATCAAGTGATTTATATGTTTTAGTTATATCACGAAGTTTTTGACGATACTTCTTCCAATCTGCAAAGTTTTCAACTGTACCGCCTTCTTCTCTTTCTTTAATTACGACCCAATCTGATTGACTTAATAAACTACCTCGTACTGCTCTTAATTTTTCTAAGTCTATTGCTGGTTTTTCTTCTTTTTCATATCTATTCCATTCAGCCGCAATCGCTTCTTTCTCAGACTTACTAAGTTTTTTATCTGGTCTGTCACCAACATCTTTCCATGTGTATGCCATATTATGAGTCCTTTATTCCATACAAACTAATTTTTGTATAACAATTACCAGAAGATGCTTTAAATTGTATACCATAAGTTGTTCCAGCAACGGATGTACTACCCATTGAATTTTGAATAGACATTTTATTACCTAAACCACTATCATATTCTTGAACAACACCCAACTGACCTACAGCTAAAGTAGTAAATTGATTTTCGTGTGGATAATAAACTCTCATAGTACCAGCCGTCATTTCTCCTTTAGCTGCACCAACATTTATAATTGACCTAAGAAATCCATTTTGAGGTTGTCCAGTACCACCATTTGGGCCCCCACCTAAATCTATATTATAATCTGTATTTGCATTACTAGCACGATATACACCATCTACCATTCCTACAGTACCAACTTTAGTGAAAGTAGAACCATTTGTAGATGGAAGAACTTCCAGTTCTTGATGTGAAACTGCATAGAAATAATGAATTACAAATTCATATATGTCATATGTATTATCAAAAACAACACCACTAACTCCATGCATAAAATCCACAGAGGAATGATTATTACCAGTTTGAGTTTTTATGTGTCTCCAACCAGAAGTTGCAGCTGGAACTGTGGTTGTTCCAGAAAAAGTATTTGTACCACTAAATGTGTGGTTAGTTGTAATAGTTGGAGCAATCTTTGCACCAGTAACAGCATCATTAGCAATTTTATTTGTTGATACTGCACCATCAGTAGGAGTTCCTACATTTAAAACATTACCAAGTACCATTATAAAATCTATACTATCTGATGTAGTCAATGTTCCACTTGATGTTACAAAGGTAATTTGTGAACCACTTACAGTAAATGAACTGCCTGGCTTTTGAATAACACCATTTAATGAAACAAGTAAATGATTTGCAGATTCAGGCGTAAACGCAGCTCCATTCAATAACAAATTAAATGGGCCATTTGTATTAGAACCTATCGTAATATTGTCTAATATATTGTATGCACCTACACTTGGATTTTGACCTATAAATGGCATTATTTAATTTCCTTTTTCACTATTTATTTTACCTACAATTCTGCCGACCAGCATAATCTTGCATTTTTATTATTATTTGCAATTATCCAACAAGGGTCAGGAATTATAAGGCTTGCCCCACTTGAAAAATATTGTACATGACCTACTGTTGGACTATTATAATCTACACTAATACTAGTTACAGTTGCAGTTCCATTTTTATTTGCGATAGCAAGGTCACTTACGCTACCCCCACCATCAAAAGTAGGTTCACTAGGATTTGTTCTCATTTTAACTGGAAAAAATGTTACACATCTTGCTTGTGTTGAAGTATGATGATATCCTGTTGCGAAGCGTTCATAATTTGCATCACCACCCTGTACAAAAAGATATCTTTGACATTTAGCTAAAGCTTGGTCAAAAGTTCTAAACTCAAAAGGTGTTGCAACATGACCAATTTCAAACTGTACTCCAGCAAGTTGAAATGTACTTTCATCAGTTGTTACATGAGTATTTGTTACATGACCATATGCAATATTATTAGTAACCGAATGATTCCATACATCACCATTTGAACCACCAGTTGAATCACTACCTATAGAAATGTACCATATAATTTGTAACCCTGTAGTAGAATCATCAGTTATAGCTGCTAACGTATTGCCTGGATATGTAATAGTTTTATACTCCCAAGTGTCAGCAGAATTAATTGTGTAAGGTTTTGAAATATTATCAGTACCATCTTCTTGATGTATTCTAACAGCAAAAGTTCCAGCAATACTTGATTTAACCCAAAAAGATAATGTAGTTGTTTTTGCATTTGCAGTACCATACATTAATTTTTGACAATCATGTCCTTCAATTCTTGTTTCAAAAGATAAATCTTCATTTGCTGCTAAATCATTTTCTGGTGTTTTTACTTGTAGTTTTATAGAGCGGTTTAACCCTGTGTTAGCAGGAGCATCTGTTGACCTATATGATTCAACAACTAACTGACCTACGTTAGATTGTCCTTGTACCCAACCATCAACTGGTTTTTTACCACCACTTCCAGTTTGTGTGGACACTGCGGCTCTTTGGTCAACCATTAAATCACCATTAATCAGCATATTTTTATGAGAAAATAGTGTTATTGGTTGTATTGTACTTAATGCCATCTATTTACTCTCCGAAAACTTTGTCTGTCGCTATGTTATCATCAACAGCTGTCATGTCTAACTTTGACTCTACCCATTCTAAAACTTTTTCTTTAGTCATTGATGCAAGATTTGTTTGGTCACTACCTAAAGGTGCAAGTTCAAATTGTTTTGTAAACAACTGTCCTTTAGAATTTTTTTGTCCTCTAACTAATTCTAAATTATTTACTTCTTCAAACTGTTCTGATTTTTTTACTGATACCCAGTATGGTTTTCCTAATGCCATTATGTTGGGCCTCCTATACCATATTCTAATAATACTCTCCAAGCAGCAGGATTAGTGTTAGTTGCTGTATTTAATTGAACTGTAATTTTTCTATTATCTAAATCACCAGATGTGCCTATCGCTGGAGTGGTATCAAAATATGTTGTTGGAGTTCCATTGAAATTAGCTAAAGTTGTTGTATATGACCCATGATATGTACTATAAAATACTTGCTGAAAATTCCAATCAACAGCAGAGTTATTATGCACATAAATCTTAATAATAACTGGGGTTAATATTTGATAAGGTAAATTTCTTGTTCCTGTAACTGTTTCTGTTGCACCATTAGTTGTGCTTGTAGGAGTTAGTTCTTCAGAACCACAATTTTGTCTCATTGAATTATTTCTAGAATTATCACCATTACCATAACTGATAAAACCATCACTTAATCTAAAATTTTCCACACCACCATTAACAAGAGCTATATTGTTTGCAACTGGTTTATATATACCAGTATCAGTATCGCTTGTAAAAGTGATAGAGGGTGCAGAATTAGTACCATTTGCAAATTTACTGATACCAGTAACACCTAATGTACCAGCAACTGTAATATTAGTATCTAGTTTTCCAGAAGATACAGAACCATCTGGTGGAGTTGTTGTAACTTGTGCTTGATTTTTATAAATTACATAAAAGTTTACACCATTGGGTGGAGCATTACCAGTACCAAAATCAAGAGTAGTTCCAGCTGCAGTATAAGCTGCAGTAGGTTCTTGTCTTACGTTACCAACAAAAACTTCAAGGTCATTTGCATTTGTTACTGGACGATTCAATGTAAACGAAGTTAAAATACCATTTGGAGTAAATGATTGTTTGTCTACTGAACTTACAAATCCTTGAAGTGGGGTAGTTCCTAAAAATGGCATACCTTACTCCTATGTAATCTGCATTAAACCAAGAACTGCATCAAGTGATGTCGTTGTACCAGCTTTTACTTTTAATATATCAGTTGTTTCCAGAACATACTTTTGTCCAGCAAAAACTTCAAGAGTTGTATTCGCTGGAATGGAAACTTCATTTAAAAGTAATCTTTCTTTATCTGCAGCTGAACCACTTGCAGAAGAATCAATGAGTTGTACTGAGGCAGTTACAGCATTATCTGTTTTATTTGTTAGTGCAAGTCCAAGAATAATTGCAGTTGTAGCTGATGGACAAGTATAAAGAGTTTCAAAAGCAGAATGGTCTACTGATTTACTTGATGCGTTTTTAAATGTGTTTGCCATATTTCTATCCTAAAGCGATTGCTAATGCAGTTGCATCATCAGTTGGGTCAAATGTTAATTTTGCACTTGTGATTGAATTGTCTGCAACAGTATTTAGTGTGTTTGCTTGTGATAATTGTATCACCTGTATATTATTTGTTCCTGTTGGTGGTGCAACACTAAATGATAAAGTTGTTCCCAGAACAGTATATGAATAACTAGAACCATATCTTTGATAAACATTATCTACAAAAACCATAAAATTTGCAGCTGTAAATGCAGAAGGCATTCTTGTTAATGTAAAGTCTGTGGTTGAATTATTACCATCAAATTCATCAATGTGTGGTGATGCAAGTGCAGATACCATTGATACACTTGACCTTCCAAGATATACAATTGAAATTCTTGCACCATTACTTGGTGCAGCTGCAAAACTAATTTTTGGACTACCAGTAGATAAACTAATATTATAAGAGTATTCTGGTTCTTGAACAATACCATCTAAAGAAACAAGAATCTGACCAGCTTGTGCGACTGCAAAGTCTAAAGTAAAAGTCACAGTTGAACCGTCACCAGTAAGTAACTGTTTGTCAAAACTTCCATATGATGGGTCTAATCCTATATAACTTGTAATACTCATTGTTTATCCTTTAATCATATTTATGGTGCATCTGGCCATGTTATTGTTTTTGGAAAACCAGACTGAGATGGAATATCTCTTAATGATTTTCTATAAGTTTTCCAATCTGCATCATTTGAAAGAGTTACATCTCTACTCTGTGTCCAATCACTTTGTTGTAATAACAAATTTCTCTGTAATCTAGCGCCCTCAGCTAATTGTTCATCAGTAGGTTTTGGTGGTTCTGGAGGAGCTGCAAATTTAGAACCATCATAACTATAACCAACTTTTACAGTATTATCACAATCTATCCATTTTAAATCTGGAGCAACTGGGAATTCTTTTTCCTCTAACTGAACCACTTCTTTATTTAATACTAATGCTTTCATTCTAATTACCTTTAACTATAATATTCTTCTACAATTACGATACCAGTTGCACCCACGCCTCCATTTTGTAACTGGCCAGGGTCTTGATTACCTTGTGCAAAAGCACTATTTGCACCATTACCAGTATTTGCCATAGCAGTGCCAGGAGCAAGGTTTACATCATTCCAATTGCCGCTATTTCCAGATATAGTAATAGCTCCAGTTGCAAAAACATTGGCAGAACCAAAATAACTAATTCCACCCATCATGCCACTTACTACGCCAGGATTAGGTTCGTCAGAGCTGTTGTTGTTACTAGTATCCCAAGTATTACTCAAGATACCACCATCTGATTCACCTCTTCCACCTTTAAAATTTAAATCACCGCCACTGCCTGAACCACCATCGCCTGGCTTTCCACAGTGAAGTAACTTTTGACTTCCACCTGCTGATTTTCCAGCACTATTTCCACCGCTACCGCCTGTTGCAGAACAGTGAGAACCGAATGATGATGTTCCACCACTACCACCAGCAGATGGATTTGAGGTTGAGTTTGCAATAGTTCCAGCACTTCCACCAGTACCTACAGTGACGGTTTCAGATGCAATTGAAGTCACATCTATTAATTTAATTGAAGTTCCACCAGCACCACCAGCACCACTTATTGATGTACTTCTTTTAGGACTTGCCTGTGAAGGGTGTCCTCTACCTTTAACTGCACCAGAACCACCACCGCCGGCCACAACTGTGACTTTTACTTTTGTACAATCAGTAGGTTTAGTCCAAGTTCCATCAGCAGTAAATATTTGTTGTGTTGGTGTCTTTACAGTAGGAGCATTTATATAATCAAAAGAACCATCACCATCAGTTTTTAAAAATTGTCCAGACGTACCATCACCAGTAATATTCAGTTTTAAAGCTGTAATGGCGTTATCAGCAATTTGTCCAGTATCAACAACTCCATTTGGAAGTGTAACGGTTTTACTACTCAAATCAATAGTAGCTGCAAGTTTATCAGCATTTATTGAACCATTTTCAACATCACCAACTTTAACTGTTGTATCCGTATTTAAAAGTTCTGCGAGATTTTTTGCATTAGTTGCCATATCAGACTCCGTACCTTACCATTACTTGCGAATTTGCAACTGGTGTAAATGTAAATGTTATTACTTTATTGCTTATTGCATAGTCAGTTGTTGGTTTCATACAAACACCATTATAAAAAACAAACGCATCATTAGTTGCAACAGCATTACTTAAAGTAAAATTATTTGCACTACCATTAAATGTGTGATTATCTATCAACATTGTAACTGAACGTCTTGCAGTTGTTCTCAAACCAAGATGTTTAACTTCAATTTCTGAACCAGTTGCTGGAGCGTTACCAGAACCAAAACTAAGAGTTGTTCCATCTGTTCCACCAATTGTATAGTTTGTTGTTAATTTTTGTAGAATACCATCAACAAAAACCATCACACTATTTGCAGTTACAGGAGCCTCAGATAGTGTAAATTCGTAAGCGGAGTTATCACCATCAAATGTATCTGTAGTAAAACTTTTTAGGTTTGCATCCAGTTCATTTACACCAACAGAATTAGTTGGTGGTTTCATTTGTATTCCACTTAACCCTCTATGAATAACGTATATACTATCACCATTTGCAGGCGTTCCAGTAAATGTTAGTTTTGTAGGTTTGTCATTGGAATCATCAGCAATAGTGTAAGCAACGTCTGGTTCTTGAACAACATTATTTACCACAACCATAATATTATGAGAAGAACCGCCAGGAACTTCATTTGTTAAAGTAAAAACAGTTGCAGAACCATCTCCCACAAAATCTTCTTTTAGAAAAGCAGGATTTATTCTATTTTCTACTGAATGTCCAATATATGACATATTAACCTACCTCTTGTAGAATACCAGCGATTACATCACAATGAGCCGCACTTGCATACGCATAAACTCTATCATTTGCGTTAAGAACTATCTTTTGACCAGAAACAATTTTTAGTGTTGAAGATACTGGAATAGTAACATCTTTTACTATACTATATGCATTAGCATATTTAACTGTTCCAGCAGCAGGGTTTGCATCTGCAGCTGCGGCATTTTGTTGATATGTAAAAGTATTTGCACCAGTTCTTGTAATTTTATAAAAACCATTTACATATGCAGTTGTTGAACCAAATACAAAAACGTATTGTCCAGTTTGTAAATTATGTCCATTTTTAGTTACAGTTGCAACATCAGATGCCGAAACCACAGAACAAGATTGTTCTGAAGTTTTATCTGTAATAAATGCAGTTAATGAAATACTAGCAGTTCCAGTATTTGATGCATCCAACTCTACCAAAATTGAGTTAACTCCACTAGAACCATTGTTTGCAGTATATACTTCTTGCGGCCCTGTATGATTATCTGTTGCACTACCGACTGATTGATAATTTTCTCCAGCAGTTACGATACTTGCAAAACCGTTTACAAAATTATTAGCCATATTTCTTTCCTTATCCTAATGCAGTCGCTAATGCGATTGAAAATCCTTCAGTTGAAATTGTTCCACCAGTAGTAGGTAAAGATAGTTGTACTCCAGAACTATTTTGTATAACACCATTTACTGTAATATCTGTAAAGACACCAGCGTTTGCATTACTATTCAATGCAATAATAGCATCTACAACATCTTCTGCGGCCGCAATAACGCCAGGCGCCGCCTGTAAAAGTGCAATATCACCTACATCAATTCCAAGTTCATTAAACTCTAATCTGAATTGTTCAAAGGTGTTACTTGCATTTACTACTCTATCTGCCATCTTTTTCTACCAATTTTACTAAGAGACTTTTTATTTCATGCATTTCTGATTTTAAAATATTAATTTCTCTTGTTGCATCTCTTATACTATCTTGTTGTGCAATAAAAGTTTTCTTTCTTTGTACTGCAGCTAGATATGCACTTCTATTAGTATTTATTACTGCTTTACTATGCATATCTTTTACTAAATCTTTATGACCTTCTACTTGTCTAAATTCACTCATTATGTTGCCAATGCGATTGCTCGCAAATCCTTAATTTTTGGTGGTTCAGAAGAATTAGTTCCTTGCATTACAATCTTAATTGCAAATGCAATAAATTCGTCTAGATTATTCGCAGTGTATTCATACTCTTTAAAGTCATCTACATCTAGAGATGGGTTGACAACTGTATCTGGAGCTCCAGTGGTATTAAAGAAGTTATATCCAATCTCATCAAAGTCAGATGAATCATCAGAACGAAGTAGTTTATACATAACTTTAACATCTGCACTTGCAAATCTATTAATATCTAAGAACAATTTAATTCCAGTTGCTGGAGTATCAAGTGCAACCCTTCTAGTAATATAAATTGCTTCATTACTATCACCACTTGCAGCCTCTGAATTTACATAATCACCTTGTAATGCAGTTACACCTAAATCAGATGCTTGAGTAATTTGATTCAATCTATTTGTAAATGCCACCACAGATTTTTTATCTAAGTCTACAACTGGTGATAAGTTTTCTTTTGTACTTCTTAAATCAAAATTTAAGTAAAAAGATTTTTGTCCAGAAAGTTCTTCAGTTTCATTAATTTGACTAGCAATTATTCTTGGTTTCTGGAAGAAGAAATTTTCATCAAGTGTCATTGGTTTTGCGAATGATGTTCCAGCAAGACTAAATGGTGTTTCACTTCCACTTGGTGATGTTCCAGTTGTAGTTCTTACATTAGTATTAAGAGTAGTATCTGGGTAAACAATTGTTGGAACTAATGTTTGCAATCCATCCATCTGTGCATTTTCAGTTGCAACCACACTATTACCACCTTGGTTTGAACTTGAGGTAGCCTGTGTTGTTGTCGTAACAGTATAAGTGTCAATACCAATATTGGCAAGAGTACCAGCGTGTGTTTTATTAATTTGGTCAAGTGGAATACCATTTAGTTGATATAATTCAACAGTTGCACCATTAGCATGAGTTGTAGCAGTTGTATTACCTACTCCTCTTGCAAGTGGACGAATTTTATTAGAAGATGGTATAGTTCCTCTGATAATTTCATCACCAATCTTAACGTAAATATTAGAACCATCATTACTTGCAACAAAGTCAGCATTTGCAGTAAAATCAAAATCTTTACTGGCATCTGAACCACTAGAGGCTGCATCCGTAGAAGTAATTGCAGATGCAAGAGTTGTAGTGATATCAGATGAAACCCCACTAATCGTCACATTATTAGTAGAGGAATACATATGATGATTTGGGTGTTCTACTTGAACAAAAGATTGACCATTAAATGTTCTTATTGGGTCAATACCTAAAGTTTGTGTTGGAACAACATCATTTACTAGAGTTAATCCGCCAGTTTTAGAAGTATCAAAACTTGCACGATAAATTGTAAACTTTAAATCTTCATAATCAGATGGTGTCCAAGTAGTATTATTTTGTGATTTAAATAATATACCTAAATGTGGTTGTTTTGAAACCATACGGCTTCCACCCCTATCAAGTTCACCCATTCTAGAAATCCATGCAAAATATCTTTCACATGGAGTAAACAATACTATACAAAATTCTTCTTCTTCTTTTAGATAAACTGGTTCATCAAATCTAAATGTTGTCGGAACATCTGCTGTATCTGATATATTAACATTACTGATATTCACACCACTTTGAGTACTAGTGGCTGCATCTGCAACTTCTAATTCTGTATCAGAATTGATTGCAGTAATTTTTGTAACAAGTGCTGAGGTATCATAATTACCAGTATCAGTTGAAACACCAGATATTGAAGAACCAGCACTATTAATTGTAACAGTATCACCAACTTTTAAATTACCATTACCAGTTATAAATTTAGTATTAGTTCCTGTAACTATTTTTTGATTACCAGTAATTGCAACAGTTCCTTCTAGATAAGGATATAAAATTTTACGCCCGCCTGGAACTTCTTTTAATGTAGGGTGACCATTAACAACCTCACGAATTTGACAAAGAACTGGAATTTGTGGGTCTTTTCTTTGGAAGAAAGTATCAATCTTTGTAATAAATTCTCCACCTTCTTCTTGAATTAAAAATGTCTGTGCAAGTGGGTCATTGCCTGCAGCTGGTGGGTCACTATCATCACCACCGTCATCAATTATATTAACTGAAACTGTATCTCTACTATTTCTAAGAGTTCTAGTATCACTTACACTTTGAACATCTATTCTACCATTTCTAGTAGCAATAATCTCTTCTTGTACAGTTCTTAAAATACCAGTTGATGAAAATAAAGATTGAGCAAATGTTTCTGGTTCTGGAACAGTTGCATTTGTACTTGAAGATGTTAATCTAAACAATCTTTCACCAGTTTGGAATTTTGGATTTCCTACCTTATTTGGATTTGGAATTTGAAATAATCCTTCAAGATGGCCGCCACCATCGGAAAACATCTTTCCACCCTTTGTATCTTTTTGGTGGTCTGTTATACCACTATCACTTGTTGGAGTAACATGGGCTGTTACACTTACTTTATCAAAGAAAGGATAAATTCTAGTATTTGGTTTCAATCCATCTGCAACAAAATTAACATTCTTTTCTCTCATAAAAGGTATCATTGCAGTTGAACGTAATTTATCACCTTGCGACTCTCTATCAATTTGTGCAACAACTCTTGTATTAAGACCTGTTCTTCTTTGTCTACGAGTCGTTGTGGTTGTTACTCTTGTAACTATAGCATTACCTGTTTGTCTTACAGTTCTACTTCTAGAAGTTCCTGTCCATTGAGTTTGCCATGAATTCCAAACTGTACCTAAAATGTTAGCGTTTTCAGCTGCAACTTGGTCAAAATCACCTTCTACATTTATTACAAGAGCTGGTAATCTATTTACCTCAAACCATTCATCACCAGTTGGGTCAAGAGTACATATTCCTGTCCATGTAAATGTTAAAACTGGATTTAAATTTTCAACTCTTGTTGCATATGGTTGTTGTATACCAACGGTATCAGTATATGGTAGTGTAACCAATTTACCAGTTAATTGATATCCGTCAGCAGTTCTTTGAGTGTCAGTAGTATTTTCTTCAATCAGACCAATACCTTTCATATAAAACTGTGGACGAAGTTCATTTTCCTCATAATCAACTGAATTTCTATAGTCTTCATTTTGAACATCACCTACACCATGACCAGAAAAATTATCTACAACAAAACCAGATTTAAATCTGTCTAAACCATTTTCATCTTGTACTTGGAATGATTGTGCGTCTTTTTCTAATAGATTCAAAGTTGCATAATATTCTACTTGATTTATTCTTCTTTCAAGTGAACCAATATCTCTCATAGTATATCTACGATTATCTGTTTTTTCAAAAGTCACATCTTTAACATCTAATACATATGGTGGAAGATTAAATGTTGCAATTAACATTGCTTTTTCTAAAGTTTTAGGGAGAGTTGGTACTTCTGCTGGGTCACCTTGTTTCAGAGCAAAGTTTCCACGTTCTGTTAAAAATAACATATCTTTTCTTCCTAAGAAGAAATCAAAATCATATTGGAATTGGGAATTATCTTTTGGTATTAAAATTGATGATGCACCAGTTCCAGCAAAACTTCTAGAAGAAAAATCAAATGACATAGATGTTACTTTTTCACTATCTATACCTTGAATAGCTGTTGTAGTTGTTGTTGCATCTTTAACTCTTGGTCTAAAGTCAACTGTATCTCTTAGGTCAAATTCACCAGATGGAGTTCTAACTTCTGGGTCAACTCTTGTCGCAGTATATGTTGGAATTTCTTTATAATCAATAGAACTATAAGAGTCTACTGAAAAGAAATCTCCAACACCATGTTCAAAGTAATCACAAACAATTAACAGTCTACCAACTGGAACTGGTTTGCCAGGCTTTCTGACAATTCTAGAGATATCATAGAAGTTATCTCTTTGTCCAGTATCAAGAGTAAATCTACTGGTGATATCTTTTGAACCAGCAGTAAATGTTCCTAATGTTGCAGTAGCACCAGATGTTGCACCAGTGATTGTTTCACTAGCTACAAACTCTTTTCCATTTGTTATAATAAATGTGATTGGGTCAGTCGTATTAATAATTAATGCATTACACCCACTTTGTGTTCCTGTTATAACTTCACCTCTTTCAAAAGTTCCAGAACCACCAGTAACCGTAAACTGGGGAAGAACTGGGTTTGCACTTGTATCCTCTGAGTCAAGAACTGCGTGTAATCTATACGCATCTGCATGACCGATTGATATTTCTTTATGTTGAGATGCTGTTCCATATTCAGCACCAGATGTAGAATCTGCATCAACAAGAGTAAGATGTGTTGGTTTTTTAGTTTTTATTTTTTCACCAGCCACAGTTCTTGTTAGTGTTGCAACAACCTTAACAGTTGCAGATGCTCCTATTACAGTGTTATCTTCTATAGTAACAGTATTTCCAGAAGGTGTAACGGATGTTAATCCAGTGACATTTAAAATATCACCATTAGTTGCAGCTCCGTTTGGTGCTGTAATAATATGTACGATATAATCTGTATTAGATTCTGATACAAATGTCTCATTAGTTCCAGCAGTTAATGATATAACACCACCACTGGCAGCTGTCGTATGGAATGTTCTTCTAAATGTCTGTGTTGTTTGAGATATATTATTATTGGCATCTGTTTTAAGAGTCTTAATTGTATCTTTTCTTAGTTTTCTTAAAAGTAAATTTTTCTGTTGGTCACGAAGTTTGTTTCTATTCCTTATCATAAGGACACCACTAACATTTGCAGATGCATTGGCAGCTGAAGAACCATCATCATCGCATAATGTTAGTGAAGTATCACTTGAAATAGTAAGAACTCTTTTCTCTAAAGGATTACTACTACCAGCTGCATTTTGTACTGAAACATAATCGCCTTCTTTTAAATCCAATTGAAATGTAGTATTAAAACCAGTAACAACATTACTACCAGAAGTCATTGAAACTGTACCACCAAGTGTCAAAGATGTATCTAATACCAAGTCAGCAGTAAACTTATTACCAGCTGCAGATTGATTCATGAATACTGATTTTATATCATCAAAGTTTTTAACTGATTGTGAAGTAAGAGTTAGTGCTGAACCACCAGTTTCTAAATATTGATTAGCATTATTACTTGTTGCTTGTGCAGAAGAAATTAGATTTTCAGTAGCATTAAAATTACCAGTTGTAGTAATTAAGTTAATTGTACTACCACTTGCACTATGAATAAATCCTGTTGCACCAGATGTTGCACCAGTAATTTTTGCACCAGCTGGTGTAGCATTATGACCACCAGTAGGAGTACCACTGACAGTTAGTACAGTAAACATACGAATATCAAACAAGTATAAATTAAATTGAGAAGTCAGACCGCCGCCTGATGCATTTGCTAGTACAGTTGATGAAGATTGACCAGATGAGTGTTCAAATGCTCTTGCTCTTGCAACACCTACTTGACCAGATGCTGGAGCTGAACCTCTAGTTGCATTTTTTAATCCATGTAGGTCAATTGTTTTATATGGTTCTGTAAGGTCACCAGAAATAAATGGCGAAAGGTCTGGTGAACCAAATACCTTTGTCACTCTTGTAAAATTACCAACTTCTATATTAGTAATTGCAGAGTCAAAATTTTCTGTAGTTCTTGGTTTTTCGACATCTATAAAAGAAGGAGAAACTTGTTCTATCTCATATCCACGAACATACGCTTTTCCTGGCGATACTTGAACTGTTAGTAAACTTTCTGATGGCGTATTACCATCATCAGTGGTTTGTGTTGAAGAATAAACACCTTCATTACCACCATCATCTAATGCATCTTTAACTTCTACATTATATTGTCTTACTGTATAGTTCCCAGATTCATCAAAAGTTCTTCTTGCAATATTTTCTTGAAATATGTTGTAGTCTGTTCTATCAACAATTTTTTGTATTTGTCCATTTTCAAGTCTTAAAAGTTCAACAAAATTTCCATCATCAGTTGACCCTAAAGCCAATTTTGAAAGTGTTAATGTGTAACCTAATCTATGAGCACCTTTTGCATTTTCATTTGACGTACCAGTTGCATTATCTAAAAGTGTAGTATCTGACTCTGGAGTTACTAATGTTTCGGTGATAGACAATCCTACACGATAAGATGGAGAAAAACCATATTTGTCTAAAATAATTCTTTGTGCATTAACTTTTATAAATTGTCCACGAATAAAAAATATACCCTCTTCAATAGCCGCTGATGAACCCACATCAGTCGCATCATTAATCAATAACACACCAGAATTTTCATTGGCATTAATTGTAGTGGAATTACTAGTTACAGTTGATGTAAAAGTTAAAGCTTTATCAAGTTTAATTATTTCACCATCTACAAATTGACTTGTAACACCAGCAGTTGAAGCACCAACAGAACCAGTTGCACTCACAGTATTTGTTGCAGATGCAATATATTTTACATACAATGTAGGTGAATCTGTAGTAGACGCTACTTCATATCCTACGACTCTTGCAGTAATACCAGAAGTAACACCAGTAATAATTCCATCAACATAACTTGATAGATAATCTGATATTTGTTCACTATTTCCACTATGTAGAAATGTAGTTTGTAATTTTATCGCATAATATTGTGTATCGTAAGATATTTGGCCAGGAATAACCATTGACCCTTCTTTGAAGAAATGTCTACCATGTCTTTCAATTTGATTTTGAAGGATTGATTGTAGAGTTGTTAATTCTCTTGCTTGAACAGCAAAGCCAGGTCTGAAAAGTACTCTATGAAAATTATCTTCTGGGTCAAAATCATCATAATATGGTGCTACATTTAAATCAGTTTTTTGCATTTTTTTAGAATTCCACTACGATTTTTATATCCTCTGTCTGGTCTGAGGCTCTTGAGATTGCTCGTCTATTTTCAACATAAACTATTTCACCAGTATCCCTTTGCATTTCTGGAACTGCATATCCACTAGTAAAAGAAACACCACTAACTGTGCTTGTTGAAGTACTTGGAGTGTAACTTGCAGTAGAAGTTGCACCAGTAATTGCATTAGCTCCAGAAAATGCAGTAAGATTTGAACTAGGGTCTAATCCATAAGTTGAATATTTTTCTTGTACATAGTACAATATTTTATTTGTTGCATCCCATTCCACAACTCTACCAGATGCGTTTGTTGTAGCTTGGTCAATTTTTTCATCTACTTGAAAATTAGTACTAATAGTACCAGTAAGTAAAACTGCATTTGTATTCCTTGCAGTTGATGCTGTAAATGCAGAACCACCACCAGCTGTTTTTGGGTCTTTTACAATACCAACTCTTCTAAAATCATTGACTTGTGTGGCATCACCATCAGCAGGTTCAAATTTAGATTGTAACATTACATAATGTCCACCTAACTCTTCTGTATCGTTACTACCATGACTTCCAGCTGGGTCGATTATTGGTTTTATTCTTGCAATATCATTACCAGAAACAGCGTTCCAAGCAGTTTCAGTTGCACCAGAAATTGGAGTTGTGGATGCTCCAGTATCAAGGAAGATATTATTAACAGATAAATCAAATGATGCAAAAGAATATCCAGAACCGTAAGTTTGCATATTAGATGTAGTATTACCAAATACCGCTATTGTATTACTTGATACAACAAGTTTAGCAATACCACCAGTACCATCACCTCTTAAATTTGTATAATAAGTTCCATCTGGATAACCAGCACCACCATGTGTCACTAAGAAAACAAATACACCTCTAATGTTATTGGAGTCTGCTGGATTTTGTGTTGCTGAATTAACAGGCATAAAATCAGTTGTCAAATAATTTTGTACATCTGAGGTAGACATAGTATACATATATTTTAGAAAATATCCAGCATTACCATGAAAAAATGGGGCTGCATTTGTACCAGTTGGTTCTGAACCACCTATTGGACTAGCACCAGTTTGTAGTTGGTCACCATTAAATAGAACTTTATAAACATTGTGTGCAGAAGTTTTAAAGTAAAATGTTGAGTCATATAAATTAGTTGCACCACTAGAACTTGTAGTTTTGGTAGTATCATAATTAGCAGTAGTAGTTGCACCTATATCATGTCTATACATATCAAATGCAGTAGTTGCTGACCAATCTCTTCTTGGAACTACGAATGATTTTGAACTAATAAGTTTTGAAGCCAACATATCATCCCAATAATAAGATTCTGGAGCAACACTATCAATTGGAGTAGGGGGTTCACTATCTGAAGCTGAACCTTCTGAAGTCCAAGGTTGTGATTTTCCTATAAACATATAATATTTGCTTGCTGAAATGTCATTAGAAAATGCAGTTGCATTTGATTGTCTGAATTTTTCTGTAATAATCGCTGGCATTTTTCTTTCCTATAATGTTATTTATGTCTTTATAATATAGTTCATAAACATAGTTGGTTGCGTTAATGGATGAGCAGCAGAGGCATCTGCTCCAGAATGGTTAGTTACACCACCAGTAAGATTAGTTGTTACCGACCCTGTGTGATGACTATCGCTTATAGTACCATTGAGATTTCTTCTGGTGTATGTATAACCAGTTACCGTAGCAACACTGTTCGCATTATTTTGAACATTACCGACTACGCCAGAAACATCATTTGAACCACTACCACCACCGCCACCAGACCAAGCATAAATGGTAAGAGAATCAACTGAAGAACTTGCCTGAAAATTATCTGTGTGACCATGTGCTGGCATACCAGATTGAGCTGCAGTTAGTTGGTGTTCTTGGGCACCAAAATTAACTGTGTTGCCTCCATTTCCTAATATGTCACCCTCTGGTGATGTTATTCTATTGGCACTACCACCACCCATATTATCTAGAGCTGCAATTACTCTACCTCTTAAATCTGGTAATATAAAATGTGAAGTACCAACACCACCACTACCATTTGTATATGCACCATAAGTTGTCAATAGAAGATTTTTTAGAGCTGCGTATACAGATGCATCTTGTTCACTGCCATCACAAAGTAACCAACCATTTGGAGATGCAGCTTGGTTTGCAATTGCTCCAGCATATGGCATAATCATACCAGTAACAAATGCAGCACCAACCGCCATTTTCTCAGCGGTTACAGCATTGTTTGCAAGTTTATTAGTATCGACAGCAAGATTTTCAATATCTGCTGTTGCAATTGTGCCGTCTAATAACGCACCAGTTGTAACTCTATCAATAGCCATTGACTACTCCTTATGAAATGGTAACACCAAATTGTCCAACAACAACCCACTTAGTACCATTGTAAAGTAATGTAACACTTTCACCAATTGCATTAAAAACAATTGATGATGCTCCCCCTAAGTTACCATCAGTTGCATCCAGTGTAGCATCGTTTCCAGCAGTGTGCATTGAAATAATTTTTACTTGACCAGCAACACCAGCTGCTAGTGTTAAGTCAGAAGTTCCACCAGATGTGTTTAGTAGTGTAACTAATGTATCTAAAGAAATCGCATCTTTTCCAGAACTATCACCAGATACAGTTTCAGTTGTACCTACAGTTTTGTCACCACTAAGAAGAATATCTGCTCCTGCAACACCACCACTTCCGTCTTGGTTTGTTGATGATGACTTTGGTAATAAGAAATATCCACTGTCACCAGAACCATGTGGTTGTCCAACTACAACTTGACCATGACTATTATTTTCACAGTTAAGTCTAAGTTGTCCTGCTAAACTTCCAGTTGAACGAATTGTTACAATACCAGTTCCTTTTGGAAGTAATGCAAGGTCAACATTAGTTTCACCAGATGAACCAATAATAGGTGCTGTACAAACACCACCACCAGATGGAGATGCATCACCACCAGTAGCTGCGTTGGTAATTTCAATTTCATTTACTGCACTTGCAGTTGTTTGAAAGATTATTTGTTCAGCACCATTTACGTCTGCGATAAAACCAGCATCTGCAATCTTAGGTGCAGTCAAAGTTTTATTAGTTAATGTTTGAGTTCCAGTTCTCAATACAACAGCATCAGTTGTTAGTGCAGTACCATTACTAATGTCACCATTTGCTACACCATTTATTTTTGCCCATAAATCTTCAAAATTTTCATTGATTTTCTCACCACCATCTCTAAGTGTATCACCAGTTCCATCATTCGCTGCAGAACCAATTCCTAGTTTTTGATATGACATTTAATTACTCCTAAATCTTTTTATTATTTATAATGTTTTTTAACCAACATCATATTTTACATTTCCAGAATCAAATGTAGTTCCAGTTTCATCATACGATGTTACAAATGCACTAACTGATTGTCTAATTTTACCACCAGCAACATCCTCATCAAATGTATCATTTATTCCATCAAAAGTTTTAAATCCATTAGAAAATGAATTAATTGTTGCACCAGCAAGTGTGCTTACAGTAATTTGGCCAGGGGGTGGAACATTTATTCTTGTATTAAATGCTTCAGTTGGAATTTTACCATTACTATCGCATACTTGGTCTATACGAACATCATGAAATTGACCTATTGTAAAATACGCACCATCATCAACACCAGCTCTTGTAGTTCTATTTATGCCAGGGTAGTTTGGTATAGTTGCATTAGTTAATATCGGTGAAACTGCAAAAGCATATTTTGGTAATAGGTCAAGTGTCGGGCCTGTTCTTCTTGCAGTTCTAACAGAACCAACTATTATATTTCTTTTTGGTGTTAGAGTAACATCTCTAGTTGTAGATGTTAAATCACTCAATTCATTTGTACCAAGTTTTGAATTAGCTCTGACAGATGTTCCGTCATCTGTTGTTCCTAACCTTCTACCAAAGATAGTAGTAAACACTCCTCTAAGTGTAGACGCAAATTCTGGACTAAATGATTCTAGAGTTTGAACAGATACTTTTGCACTGATTGACTTAACTAATTCTACCTCACCAAAAACATTCCAACCAGCTGGATGTACAGTAGATTTAATTGCATCTCTCCATGTATTGATTGAGTCGCCTACACGAACAACATAAGAATAATCTTGATAATAAAAACTGTCTTGTATTCTTTGTAATTGATTTGATAGAAGACCATTATTGTCTAAAAAATTACCAGCTGTTTTTGTAAATGTTCCTATCTGTGCAGTTCCAATTGCAATATCTATATTTGCTACCGTTCCAGATTTTGAATTACCAAGAGTTATTACATTACCAACAACAATATCTGCTGTAGTATCAATAGAGAGAAGTTGTCTTGTAGAATCAAATGCAGTAACAGTTCCACTAATAGGACTATCTTCTGCTGAAATAATACCACTACTATCTTCTAATTCTACTTGACCATCTCCAGTTTCTAATTCTACTCCAGAAGTAATTGTTACAATATCATTAACTGCAAAAATTCCAGTTACATCTTTTATTATTGCATGACGAATAGAATTTAATTTTGGTGCAGTATCATATTCTATTCCTTGATTAGTAAGTTCAAAAGAATTAACACCACCCATTCCAGTATTTGTAACTGGTAAAAGTTTAGCACCAGAACCACCACTGGTTAAAATACCAGTAGAATAAACTTGGCCAGTATCATCAATTTGACCAGAAGTATTATACTTATTGGTTTTGTCTAATATTGGAAGCTTTGTATATCCAACACCGCCCGATATAATTCTTATATCCGTTATTTCTGAAACTTCTGAAGCAACTCCAAGGTCTGTAAATGTTTGTGTTTCCAGAACAATCTTTGTACCCTCATATGGGTCTTGATAAAATGATTGACTACTTTCTTCCATTATAATATGGTCATCAGCAGTCATACCATATTCATTTATACTTCCACTTTCGATTTGTATACCACCACCAACAACTGAAACCTGTGCAGAAAATCCTGTTCCATTAGTTCCAGAATTATCGACAAGTAAATTTTCTCCAACTTTATATCCAATTCCAGCATCATCAATTATAACTTCATCCACAGTTCCAGAATTTATAGTTTGTACTTTTGCAAGTGCAGTTCCAGTAGTAACATTAACTTTTTGGTCTTGAGTATAATAAGAGCCAGGATTTGTTGTTGTTATTCCTGTTAAGATATTATATGGTTTTAAACTTACAGTTTGTTCTGTTACAGTTGATATCCCTTCAACTGTTTCTCCCTTTATGAAATTTCCATTTCTAGTATTTTCATCAATTTCTAATTCTACAACATCTTTATTATTTTCTCTAAAACTAATAGAAGATGTTACGATAGCAGTTGCTCCAGAAGTTTTACCAGTTATGGTTACTCCAATCAATTCTGATGCATCGCCATTTACAGGTTCAGCTCTCATGATATTTCTAGTAGTCCACTTACCGTCAGATAAACGTAACATCTGTTCAGTTGGATATGTTATTGTTGCTTCTTCATTCAATAAAAGTCTGAAAAATAATTCATGTCCTTTTCTTGTTCCTTTTGAAATATAAAGGTCACGAATATTTTTAATGAGTTTTCTTTTATCTACTCCAACATTTACATTATCAACTATACCCTCTAAAAATGAATCTCTAAATTTATCTAAGAATGAATATATTGTTGTATCTACATTTGCATAATTTAAAAGTTGCTGGATACTAGAAACTGGATTTGGTCTGTATGATTGTAATGTTCCAGAAACTTCTGACGTAAGACCTACAACTGTTTCACCAATAATAAATTGTGTTTGAGATGATACAAATAATCTTTTATTATTATCTGTATCATCAACTAATACTTTTGCAGTAGCACCAGATGTTTGACCTTTAAGAGTTTCACCTACTTCAAATTTTATGTCAGAATCTTCAAGAACAATATTATCACCAGTTTCATCTAATATAAAATTTATTGTTTGAGTTTCTTCTCTCAGATAATTATTAGTTTCTAGAAAAACAAGTTCTGCACTTTCTAAAAATTGATAATATAGTCTAACGAACTGTGAAAATACAGGATGGTCTGCTTGAATAAATTCTGGTAGTTGTGTCTGTATGTGATTTGAAACTTTATTATTAAGTTCATTATCGTTAGAATTTTGACTACGATATATCTTACGAGCTGTTGACATTTTTAATATCCACTAGAACTACTTGTTGTACTTGTTGATGATGCTGTATTGCTTGACCCAGTATAAGAACTTGTTGTAGAAACACCCACACCAGCACTAGAACCACCAGTTGCAATTGTGTCAACACCACCACTAATTTCTGTATTTGTTAAATCTATTTCTAATACTTGATTTCTTACTGCAATAATATCATTTGATTCTGGTTTGACTATTACTCTTATTTCAGTAGATGAAGCTCCATCAACATTTGATACTGAAGTTATATCTAGAGAAGTAAGTGTTACCAATCCATTTTTATAATCAATAGTTCCAGCAGTGTTATCCTTATATGTTTTAGTAGTACCACCAACTAGATAAAACATTCTGATATTACCCATACCATCATCATTTAAAAACATTTCATTAGTATCACCAGAAATAAGAAAACCAGTTGATTCTAAAATTCCACCAGCTTCAGAGTCATGACCAGAGTGTGGATTATATAATGCATTACTAAATGGAATTATATATTTTGTTGGTGTATTTAAATTTGGTGTAAAATCTTTACTTAGATTAATAGTTGTTATATTTGAAGTTATAGCTTCATCAGTTTCATCTATTAATTTTGTAAATGCAGAATATCTAAATGCACTATCAAACTTTACAAGATTGTTTGTATTAAAATTTGTAATTGTTGTTAAAACATCTGACTCTAATGTTTCTTTTGGTTTAATAGTGTTTTTAGAATTATAAACAAAATTAATTCCTAGTCTTAACTTCATATATTCTGGGTCAACAATGATTGGTGTAATAGAAGCAATAGAATATGTATTTTTTAAATCAGTTACTATTTGATTTTTAGCAGATGCTGTAATAGAACCAGTTGTTGGAACAATAGAAATATAAACTCGACCATAAACTGGAACATCATTATCTTCTCCACCATACACTTGAACTGACTTTGCGTTTGCATATACTTTTGGAACGATTGATTTGTAATCATTTACTGTTACTGCACGACCTTGAGCTGCATAATCAAGTGGTGCATTAAATTTAATTGACTGTATACTTTCTCTTTCAGCACCACCAGTTGCATTTGATACAGTCGTTGTGGTAATATCGGTAATACCAGAAATAGATGCAGAAGTTGAAAAAGAATTTGCGTTATTGGCTGCAGTTTTATTTGTAACTACATATCTTAATCTTACTACGTTTTCATCAGATAATGCTTTACCTACAACCCCATCACCAAAGTATATTTCAAATTTACCGTCAATAGATTCTTGTAAAAAATATACTTCTGAACTTGCTGTGATTTGTGTACTATCTGTTGCTTGAGTAAATGTCGTTGAAACAGTAGAAGATGAATTGTTAAATACATCCACAACTAATGTTGTTGTATCCCCATTCGTATCATTCATATAAAATTTTTGGTCTACATTTTTTGTATTTACAGTATAACGATTAGTTACATATGTACCTTCATATATTGGGATATTAGAAAATTCAAGAGTTCCATTTATATTTTGTGTTGAGTGGTCTGCTATTGTAATAAATTGATAATTAATATCATCAATAGTTGTTGTGAAAACAGTTCCTAAAGGTATTGTAGCAGATGAAAGAGTTCCGATATTATTTAACTTTAAATTAATATATGCAATAGGAGCTCTTGGTGAATTAGGAATATAACCTAATGTCTTTGCATGAGAAACCACAGAAGAACGAACAGATGCAGTATCAAGAAATGCTTCGTTTGAAACCATATTCATATTCATTGCAAGGTAATGAGTATTATATGCAAGAACATCTAACAATGCACTCATACCAGAACCTTCAAAATCATAATCAGTAAACTCATCTTGATTACGCATAAAAGTTTTTAAGTTGCCTTTGATATCATCAAAGTCTAAATCTGTTACGTTTAATTTTTTTTCTGTAGTTGCCATTATCGTAATCTCTCTAATGTAAATGATAAATCAACAAGTTCCGCTGGTGCATTTTGAATATAGAACTCAACTGTTACTTCATATTGATTTTCATCAAATCTTGGAATAACATTAATGTTAGCGAGTAATGCTCTTGGTTCATGATTTTCAATTACTTCTTTTATTTTTGTAGATAGTGTCTGTGCAGTAAATGGTGTCATGTTTTCAAATAACATATCACGAACACCAGATGCAATCTCTGGATGAAAAGGTTTTTCATATTCACCAATTTGAACTAAGTTACGCACACTCCTTTTAACAGCAGCTGCATCTGTCAAAGTTTGAACTTGTTTAGTAACTGGATGTCTACCAAAATTTAAGTTTAAATCTGTATATATTCTATTAGAGCGATAAGAATTATTTGTTCTTTCTGCATCTCTATAAGCTGATTGTACTGCCATTATACACCTCTCCGATTATTTATACAATCGTACTAGAAGATATAGTACTTCCAGTAGATGCATTTGCAAGTGCTACACCTCTTTCAGCTTTAAATCTACTAACCAAACCACCATGTAGTGCTGGACTACTTTTAAATCTAGTAGGAACAGTATTAATTTTAATATCATGTATTTCATTAATTAAATCTGCATCAGTAATCACCGTCACTGGTGGGTCTTTTCTTGCATTTCGTTGTTTAATATTTGTGTGTGCTTCTTTGAATATCTTTCTTGCACCACCAGCACCAAACTGAACTGCTGTACTCCAGACTGTATCTTGCAGTCCATTACTATGCGAACCATCACAAACATTAATTCCAGTATCTTTTGCAATTAGTCTAGTTGCAATATCGTGATGAGTTCTTTGAATAAAGTCGTGTTGTGCTTGTTTAAATCTTGTTTTAGTATTTTCGTTCTTTGCAAGTTCTTTCCATTTGTTTCTAAATGCAACATCACCTCTTGTGGCTGCATCATTACCACCAACATTATTTAAACTGTCATAAAAATCTGTATATCCATTAGAATCTTTTGCGAGGAATGACATCCAACTCTTAAATGTTCCAACCTTTGTCGCAATCTGATAAGAACCGTATGACCAACCACCTCTGTCTTTTTTTGCAGACTTTGTATTGATAGCGCCTGGGTTACCATTTGATTCAAATCTTTCTGATTGAGAACCCAAGTCTGGTCTTGTACAATCGCCTGGCTCTGTAATTGCATTTTGTGCTATTGCACCACTCTCTGCATTAGAACCACCAGCGGATACTGCACCACCACTTCTTCCTGCTGGGGGAGATAAACTTCTTGTTTGTCCAGTTGTTTCATCAATCTCTTCTGGGTCATCATCACCAGCACCACCAACTGTAGAAGACTTTGGTTCTGAAGTTAAAATCTCTGGTAGTTGTATTTCATTTAAATCTGTTTCTGTAACTTCTGTACTTTCAGTTGGTGTAACTGTTGATGCAGAACCACCAATCTTTACGGTTGCAGAACCAGTTTCAATTACGTTAGAACCATCAGTTCCAGAAGTGCCTGGTGGGTCATCACCAGTATCAGCAGAATCACCAATACGAGCAGCTCCATGTGTACCTTGGTTCATATTAATAGTCGCACCATCAATTGTCATTGCATCAGTAGAATCTAAATCATATGTTCCACCAACTAATGTTTTTGAGTTTCCAGTAATATGATGTTCAAAATCTGTTTTAACAAATATCTTAGATGATTCTGTAATATGTTGTTCATATGTTTCTTTAAGAAACTCTTGAACCTTTGCACTATAGTTTCTTGTGATATCAGATTTTATATGTTCTGAGAACGTACCATCTTCTACACCATATCTTAAATCTATATTTCCATGAATACTTTCATCAAACGTATCGTTGTACACATTAAATACTGCACCATTGATATCAGTAGTTCTAATTCCTTCAATTTTAATTGACTTACTTCCACCAACATCTTCAGAATAATCATCTGTTACTTCTACGTTAAATGCTTTACATTTAATATTCAACGTACCCTCAACTGTAAGATGCATATCTCCTTGAACGTGTTCATAATTATTTCCCTTGACAAGATGATAATCATTCGATATAACTTTGTCTACACGATTACCAGCTGCATCTACTTCATAAAATGTGCCAGGCATTGTATGTTGTGCAACTCTTTCAACGCCAGAACTATCATCATATTCTACAATATGTCCAGACTCAGATTCAAATACATGGTTCTTTGGATATACTGCATTATAAGTTGTGGTAGGTTCATCATAGGTAGTACCATCTGCACTACGAATACCCTCGACAACTTTTGCTTTCTTATCACCTACAATTGTATCTTGAACTTCAAAGTTTCTTGCAAGTCTGTTTGTGTCTGGTTCTCCAGTGGTTCTTGGGTAGATAGAAGTATTATAACCATCAAGGTCTGGGTGAGGCTCTCTACGATTTGGGTCATTAAAACCTTTGTTTGGGTCACCAAGATTTTCTGGAACGCCAGGCAATGAACCCATAATAATAGGTTCTTGTAATGTTTCTGCATCACGAAAAAAACCAACAACCCAAGTTCCTTCTACAAGGAAGCCTGGCGTATGACCCATACCATTCATTGATGGTGTGTGAATTGTTTGAAGTACCCAAGCCCAAGGTAAATCCTCAGTAGGTATTTTTACTTTATCGTCTGTATGATAACCTACGCAACGAACACGAACACGACCTAATTTTGTTGGGTCATTCCTATCCTCAACTACGCCTGTAAACCATACAAATCCATCTTGACCTTGAAAGTTTTCCATAAACTTATTTATGTGGA
>VTLG01000809.1_pt1 | contig 30556 bp, 45 predicted proteins | sample 4694571 | NCBI WGS metagenome assembly VTLG01 (sample SAMN12604809, study PRJNA352737) | marine metagenome | biome: ENVO:00000447; feature: ENVO:00000209|ENVO:00000569|ENVO:01000036; material: ENVO:00002151; isolation source: viral sequences binned using virsorter ...
TAGTTTTGCATTTGTTCCACTTCTCCACCTCCCATATAATTTTTTGTTTTCTTTTTATTTTTATACATATTTTCTATTATTTCTTTATTTGCAATTGCCGAATCCCTATTGATAACAAAAGAACCTTTAGGAACGTTACCCATAATAATTGTATCAGATGAAGCCATTAACCCCTTAACTCAACATGAACTAAATCATCAAAACCATTATCTTTTACATCTCCATCAGAGTCCCAGTCTCCTCCCCACCTAACATTAACATTCAACTGTTTAGCGATTCCCCTAATCATACCACCCATATAATGAAATCCATCTCTATTTTTCCAATCTATAGGATAAGGTGCTAAGTCAACCGCTTTTCCTTCCATGTGTTTAGAGTATTTAACTTTTGTTGCCCCTTGCTTTAATAACTCAGCTTGTCTTTCTTTTGAACGAACTCCCTCAATAATGGTAACATCCATTATCTTAATAAGCTCATTAAGAACATTAACCAACTTGGTATCTACGCCTTTTAAGCGTTCTTTAGACTTTTTTCCGAAGTGGGGCATTGGGTTGATTATACATAAAACTACAAGTATTTAACAATGAAATATTAATTTTTTGCACCAGTTACCCAATTGTATGTTTTTTTAAAATTTCGATACGCAAGGTTTTCTTTAGTTTCAACAACCTCGCCTTGTTTAATTTTTTGAGATTTTGGTGGTTTAGCAAAATAGTCAGCATAATACAATCCATCTAATAGGTCATCATGTCTTGGTTTTGGGTGTTCAAAAAACTCATCTACCAATTCTGTCATATGTCTATATATATAAAGTTTTTTAGAATTTACAATTTGACCTAATGCTGTTTCCAACCTATCTTCTTTTTTAATTCTAGCGGGAGGCTTTACTCCTTTAAAAATTCCGGGCATTAGTCTCTTTTCTTTGACCGACATACGAGTAACCATATCCCTAACCATTTCTTGTGCCGCAACTGTTTCAATAGTAACTCTACGTACTGGGGCATATTTTTTTGCATATTTAATAATTTTAGCTGGGACATCAAATGCGGGAATTCTTTCTCTAAAATAATCTAATACATATCTATTTTTATTTGAGTCAATACCCATTACCATAATAACTTGATAGTCAGATGTCTCACTTGCTGTAGCTGCTAAATCAACCCCAATATACACATTAAGGGGAATAGCTTCTTCTCCTTCAAAGATATAAGGCATATTATGTTTGTTTTTAAATGTTCCATTGTAATATTGAATTCTATCTATTTTAAATGCAGCGTTAGTTATATCCCTAGCATCATTCATGTATTCTTGTGCAAACTTATTAACTAAACCAGCTTCTATAAATTCTCTTTTTTTCGATTCAAGTTTTTCTTCAGAGAACTGAGACCCCCATAATGGTTTACCGTTTTCAATAGCTCTGTAAAAGTTAACATCCCAAGGAAAAGGTCTTTTTTCCTCCATAGCTTTTTTATAGCCATCATAGGTCATTTGTAAATAAGAATCAAAATGAACAATGGTGCCTGATAACCATATCCAACCCTCATTTCCCGGAGTTTCTTCTAGTGCTGGATACACAGTAGACACAATCCATTTTTTAATATCCGCTCTACGTTCTGGTGTTTTAGTATTTAATTCTGATTCAAAGTCATCAAGAACAATACCAGTGTATCGCACATCTACTTCTGCACGACCTCTCAACCTTTGTGATGTCCCCTTTGATATAACCCTATCTCCCTTTGGAGTGACAATATCTTTTTCTGTCCATCTTTTTCCAGCTGTACCCCCATCCATGTTACCAAAATAATACTTTATCATTTTATTGTTTTCAAAATGAGACCTAATATATTTTAAGTGGTCAATAGATTGACTTTGTTCCTCTGACACCCAAGCAATAAAGTGTTGATTGTTTTCTTTTGCAAAACAAAGTTTATGCATAATAGCAGCTTTTGCAATCACAGACTTACCATGACCCCTAGGTATAATATTACATATACGAGCACCAGGTTTAGTATCAATCATTTTACTAGCCATTTCGTAGTGAAAAGGAGCTGATTGAGATTTGTTTAAAAAATCTCTAGGTAAAAACGCCCTACCAAAATATATTAAATCATTAAAAGCGTTTTGCAATACCATGTCCCTTTCTTTCATTTCACTTGGACTAGGAGTTATATTAAAATCTTTCACGCCTCCCCAATATTTTGGCTAAATATGTCAAAATCGCCTATAGTAAGGATTTTATCGTTTAAGTCAAACATACTATCACATATACTACACAACCAGCCTTCTAGGTTGTTATTTGAGCTTATAATAGGTAGTTTATTCATTAACCTTTCGCCCACTACTTCACAATCACAAGCTGGGCAATAAGATGTACCGCATAAAAGCTCTTTAATCTCTTTTCTTTTAGCAAGCCTTACTGGTATAAATATATTAGCTTTCTTTTCCACTTGTAAGCATCCCTGTTTTAAAGGCATTTAACTTTTCTTTACTAAACCCAGTAAACTCTTGTATTAGTGCTACCGATTCTGATTTCTTTTCGGTGTTCAATAAACCTGAAATTTTCATAAGGGTTTCTATAGCTCTTAATTTGTCTGAGTCTTTGGCTTCTTGTTTCTCTACAATTTCTTTTGTTTGTTCTAATAAGTAAGACTTTGTAATACCAGTGTCACTTAATAAAATTTCTATTTCTTTGTCAATCAATTGTTTTACCTTTTTATTTTTAATTAAAAGTTGCGTTCTTTGCTTTACATAATCATCACTCGAAGATTGTGGATATGCCTTTTTATAAGCAATTAATGGTTCTATCCCTGCAGCAACATATTTAGCAAACATTCTTTTTTTTATAGAAAGCCCACCATTTAAAGTTTTTTCATACCAGGACACCTTACCAAAACGCCATATATCCTTTATCGGCTCTCCCCCAAAAAACTTAGTACGCTCACAATTTACCATGCCAAGCAAAGTTCTAATATATTCGTTTCCGTTTTTATTATGCTTATCAATATGACCACGCTTAATAACAACAGTAACTTTACCATCATCCGATTTAACCCAATCACCATCTTTAGCGGTTCTCCAATTATGATGTATTTTTTTTTCTGGGTTATGCTCGTAAAATTCTTTTTCGTTTTTATAAAGGACATATTGTTCTCCCTTAATAGTTCGCTTGTACATTAGAAAGCCACCCCCGCACTATGATTCAACACGCACCTTACCTACTCCCTCCGGACTTTCTAATTCTGATGGTTGTTCAAAAAAGTATTTACCATCATCTAATATTTCAAATTGTTCAAGGCATTTAGCACGGGATACTATTTCCATCAACTTCATTACGCAATTCTTTGATGGGTTTACTATATCCACTAACTCTATTCCCTCTGACAACTTTTTTATTTCATTTAAGTTAGCAAAGGTGTTTTCGTTACTGTATGTTTTACTCATAGACTAATTTAATTTAAAATGTAGCAATTGTAAAAGAGTTTTAAAAAATAAAGTAATTTTTACGTAGTAAAATAGTATTACAGTTTTAAAACAGAAGAACAGTTTTAAATAAGTAGTAAAATAGTATAGGGGAATATATAAAATAGTAAAATAGTATTATAGTATTAGATATGTTATATATAACTAAGTTATATAAAATAGTATCCAAACAATCTTAATGCAATAATAAAATGTAAAAACTCCAAAAAATTTAAAAAAAATATTTTAGTATGTGTGTCCTTCTTATTATTGTGTGTGGTACGCCCCCCAATCGGATTTGGGTTGAAAATTCCACGTTGAAAAATTCGGTTTCACGTCGGCGGCGTTGAGAATTACCCTTGCATACTCGCATATAATATTGAGCCTTGCCACTTGAATTATAATTAATTTATCACTACATTATTGATATTAGTTTTTTGACAATTTGATTACTTGTTTAGTTAGTGAAATAATTTGGCTTATGCTCGAAATACCAAACACTAAACAGACTCCTATAATGAAAAATGTACTGTAGGGGAGTATAATTACATTTTAATTAACAATAAATAAAGAGGTATAGCAACCAATGAATATATTAAAATCAATTAATAAGGCAATATCTAAAGATAATCTAGAGACTTTTATTAATGTTCCTCGACCTTTAGATATATGTATGAAATGCAGTGAACATAAACCACCTAATGAACTTAGTTCTAGGTTTTCAAGTCATAAAATTTGTGTGACTTGTGCAAGTAATCTAGATAGGTGTTCTCATTGTCAGAGACGCTCAATAGTATTAAATGAAAGTGGTATATGTTCCTTTTGCTTGACGAGTGCTGTTGGCGTAAGAAGTTATAGCTATAAGCCCTCATCTATATTTCATAGAGTATTAAGGGCATCTCTACCATCTAAGCATAGCAATAGACCTTTTTTAACTGAATATGGCAAGAAATACCGCCATTTTGGAGTTGAAATTGAGACCGATTGGAGTGGGTCTTATGCTTTGAGTAGTGCGTCTAAAATCGCATCAATGGCGAGATTAATAGGAAAAGGTATTACTAATACTGAAAACTTGTTATATGTAAAAGAGGATAGCACGTGCGATTATGAGTTTGTTTCTCATCCTTTTACTTGGCGTTATTTTAATAAATACGGCAAGCATATTTTTTACACATTATTTAATATGTTAAAAAATCAAGGATTTGTTTCTCATAATGCTAATGATAGTGGAATCCATATTCATGTTTCTAAGGCTAGTATTAAAAGAACAACTTTAATAAAAGTTCTATCTTTAATCTACAATCCATCTAATTATAATTTCATTTTAGATGTTTCACAGAGAAAAGAGAGTTCATTAAAAGAGTGGGCTAGCCCTTGTCTATATAAGGATTTTATAGATAGCGTTAACAATCCCTATACTTTTATGACTTCTAATATTAATAAGCCTAGAACATTAGAGGGACAATTGAATAGAAGTTGTGCCGTTAACATTTTGCCAAGTAATACAATAGAGTTTAGATTGTTTAGAGGAACTTTAAACATGAACTCTTTTATAAAAAACTTGCAATTTGTTAAGAGTTGTTTGGAGTGGGCTGATAATACAAGTCTAAAAGATGCTAATGAAAATGGCGTAGATTCTTATCTTAACTACCTACAAAAAAATCAAAAGAATTATTATGATTTATGTTGGTTTTTAAAGAAGAGGAGATACCGCCAATTTAGAAAAACAAATAAATATTTTATCCATCATCACTCAACAGATTTAATCAATTTGAGATATGATAGTGACAATAAACAAATATTTAGAGGAGTAATTTAAAATGTGTATAATAGCAACTAAGCCACAAGAAACCAACATTCCGAAAGAGGTATTGAGAGTATGCTTTGACAATAATTCTGATGGATGCGGTTTTATGTTTTCTAACAATGGTATGTTACATTTAAGAAAAGGTTTTTTTAATTTTGATAAATTTTGGAATGCATATTCTGAAGCTATGATAAATTATAATAATCCGACAACTATTATCCATTTTAGAATTACAACACATGGAGCAACAGACTACTCAAATTGCCACCCATTCCTAATAAATAAGGAAATTGGATTCGCTCATAATGGTGTTATCTCATTTGTCGATGATGATAAACAAAAAAGTGATACTTCAATGTTTAATGATACAATATTAAAAAATCTTCCTAAAAATTGGATTAATAATAGCAGTATTTTTAGACTTATTGAAGAATCAATAGGCTCATCTAAATTAGCTTTTTTAACTAATGATGGTGACTATTTAATTGCTAATGAGGAGTTAGGGCATTGGAAAGATGGTATATGGTATTCAAACGACTCTTTTAAGGCTTGTAAATGGACAAATTCATATAATTATGGATATGCTTTTCAGCCTTATAATAGAGGGTCTTTAAACGTTCTTAATAATAAAAAGAACAAGAAAAAGAAAAAGAAGCCATTTAATGCGATTAGCGGAGTTGTCAGATATTCATGCTCATCTTGTGACGCTCATTTAAGCACACATTATGAAAAAAATCAAGGATTGTGCACAACTTGTGATAAAGAACATTATCCCATATAATAATCCTAATGTAATAAAAGGGGCAGTCTTAACAGATTGCCCTTTTTTTTTGCCTAAAATTACTATACATAACACAAATTTAGATATTATGTATAATTAAAATAAACTATACATAACACAGAAAATTAGATTATGTATAGTAAAAAATTAATAAAAGTATAGCAATTTAGGTACGTAGCTCCTCGACAACTTAAATGAAGCTAGATTTATCACCTATTACCAGGAGACCCGTACGCAGCTAAACCAGGCAGCGGCAGTTAATGCTGCTAGCAAATTAAATTTGTCCATTTGTAACGTTTGTTATATTTTTTTTATTTATATAATTATTTTAGTATGCACGTAAGTATGCAAGTAGGTAGGTAATATGCAAGAAAGTAGAAATTATGCAAGTAAGTAGATAAATAGAGATTCGAGTTTTGAAAACTCTATAATTAGAGAAATGAAAAAAAGAAAAGAATATGTAATAAGTAGTAACAATTTATGCACGTAGGTACAAAATATGCACGTAAGTATTTATTTATGCACGTAAGTATTTAATTTTATTAAAAATAGTATGCACGTAGGTAGTTTTTTACAATTTATTTAAAATAATAGGGAACTTTTTAAATTTTCATGCGTTCATATACTATAATTACTATTAATACTATAATATATTTATATAACTACTATAGTACTATTGTAATACTATATTAATACAAGCAAAAAACTATTCCCACGGAATGACCCACAATAAAAAAAAAGATTGCATTAATTAAATATATTTTGGAACTTTTGGGGGGTACTATTGTATAACATAGTAAAAGGTATTTAAATAATAAAAAACGGAGTAAGAAAATGGTAAAAATAGCAAATAAAAACGGTTCTGAATACACAACAGACAAAGACGAATTTAAAGGCTCAAACACGTTTGCAGAGTGGAATGAAGGAAAGTATATAGTTTATTCATACGGAAGGCATTTTCCTATGTATGTATACAGAGCAAGTACCAAAACATGGTATGAAAATAAAGATAAATACAGCGTTTCAACTAGTAAACAACAAACACAGTTGAGACCTAATTTATTTATTAAAAACGCTTTTCATATGAAAACCACTAATGAATTAAAAGAAATTATAAGGGGGTAAATAATGAAAAACAAAGTAACAAAAAAAGAGTGTATGAAAGCAATAAATTATTTGTGGACTAGTGGAAAAACTTTAGAAATGACTAGTGATAAAAAGCTTTATACAGAAATACTTTTAAAAAAAGTAGCTAATATATATGGTTTTGAATTAATAGATTAATTTAGTTATATAAAATTATTAGGGGAATATATTTTTAAATCAAAATAAAATAAACAATAAAAAAAATAGTGTGGAACACATAAAGCACTATTAAAAGTTTGTTTGTAAATAAGTGAGATGTTTTGATAAAAAAAGAATTCCCCTATTATTTTGGAACTTTTTTAAAGTAGGTAAGTATAAGTAAGTAGGTAAACAAAATAAATAAGGTAGGTAAATAATGAAAGTAAAAGAAAAAATATCTAGTACGGATTATTATGTATTAAGAGATAAAATTATATATTTTTTAGATATTATTTCAGATGAGGAATTTGTTTTTTTTGATGAGCAATTCCCTAAAATTTTAAATCAATTTGGTATAGAAATAGAATGGTTGTAATATATTAATTAATAAAAAAAATAAGGTAGGTAAGTAATGAAAGTATTAGTAGCGTGTGAGGAAAGTCAAGCAGTAACTAAGGCATTTAGAAAACTAGGGCATGAGGCATATTCTTGTGATATTCAAGAATGTAGTGGGGGTAAACCACAATGGCATATTAAAGGGGATGCGTTGAAAGAGGCATATAGTGGTAAGTATGATTTAATGGTTGCTCACCCCCCTTGCACTTATTTAGCAGTTAGTGGTGCTAGGTGGATGTATAATAATGATGGTTCAATTAATTTGGAAAGACTAAGAAATCAAAAGAAAGCACTTAATTTTGTACAAAAATTATTAGATGCTCCTATTGATAAAATAGCTTTAGAAAATCCCGTTTCAGTTATTTCTAGTCAAATTAAAAAGCCTACTCAAATTATACAACCATATGAATTTGGTCACTCAGAGGCTAAAAAAACGTGTTTATGGTTAAGAAATTTACCAAAATTAAAACCAACCAAAATTGTAGATAAAGGCGAATTTATGGAGTGGGTAGACAAGAAGGGTAAAAAGAAAAGACAAGCTAAATGGTACATAGACGTACTAAGTAAGGCTAAAACAAAAGCAGAACGTCAGAAGTTACGTTCTAAAACTTATCAAGGCATAGCAGATGCTATGGCAAAACAATGGAGTATATAATGTGGACTTGTTGCAGTTGTGAAAAACAAATAGATGAAAGAATGTTTGATTTAGATGAGCGTATGTGTTTTGATTGTATAGAAGAAGATTGGGAGTTGTACGCAGATGAAAGAGATGAAGAAGAGCGTGAGGCTTACGCAGAACACACAAAAGTATCTATTGAAGAGGAGTATTAAAATGAAATATTATATAAAACAAGAGTTTGTATATGGAGATGAATTTATGAATGTTGTTAATGATGGCTACGGATATGATGATACAAAAGAAATAGCTGTATTTAATACGTTAGAGAAGGCTAAAGAGTTGTGTGAAATGAGTAATGAATTTGTAATAGATGAAAATGAAAACATATTATATCGAGGTAAAAGAAGAATGGAATATGAACATAGGGAATAAAGATTGGATGACCTACGAAGATAGACTTAACTATAGCTATAGAATGGCTCAAGCTACTATGGGTATAAAAAGAGTTTTACAAGAACAGATAAAGGTTGTTGGATTTAAAGGTTGGAGTGATATGAAAAATGATGAGAAATCAACTTTGTTATTTTCATTAAGAAGAATTTGGGCTAGGGAGAATAAAAAAAGTGCCCATGTTTAAAGACATAAAAGCAATAGAATACAGAACTTGTAAATATTGCAATCAAAAACAAACATTAGTTTCTTTTCATAAAAGCAAACGTAAGAAAAATGGTGGTTGGTATAGAAGACATAAGTGTATGAAGTGTTATTCTTTAATGAAAAAACAATACAAAATTAAAAAAAGGGCGTTGTTTGTAGATTATAAGAAAAAGTTAAATTGTGTTGATTGTGATTATTCTCTGCAAACACACCCTAAAACATTTACACATACCGCTTTAGAGTTTCATCATAATCATAATGACAAATCGCACAATGTAGGTGATATGGTTAATCAAAATGGATATGCTTGGGAAACTATTAAAAAAGAAATAAAAAAATGCGTTGTTCTGTGTTGTAGATGTCATAGAGAACGCCACGCAAATAAAAAAACAAATAACGCACAACATAATAATTAAAAATGGAGTAAGAAATGAGAATATGTACAGCTACTATTAAACTCAATACAAAAGAAGTTTTAAAATGTATTAATACTTTAAAAGAGTTTTTATTTGTAAGTGATAGCGTTGATGATTTAGAAAATTCAGATAAAGAAGGTTATTACAAGTTATTAAAAGACTTTGAAAAGATGTACGAAAGTATGTTGGAAAAAGAAAACCAAGGGTAAACAATGAAAGTATTAATAGCGTGTGAAATGAGTGGTATTATTCGTGAAGCCTTTAAGGAAAAAGGACACGAAGCTTGGAGTTGTGATTTGATGGATACAGAAATTCCAAGCAAGTACCATATTAAAGATGATGTTATGAACCATTTAGATAAGGGTTGGGACTTAATGATAGGACACCCCGTTTGTACATATATTTGTAGAAATAGGGCGAGATTAAATAAAATAGAAAATAAAAAAATAGACACAAGTTTGTTTATGGAACTGTTAAACGCAGATATACCAAAAATATGTATTGAAAATCCCGTACCAAGTAAACAAGCCAAGTTGCCAAAATACGACCAAATAATACAACCATATCATCATGGACATGACCACTCAAAAAAAACTTGCTTATGGCTAAAGGGACTGCCAAAACTTGAGCCAACAAAAGTTGTTGAGATTACTTATATTACCACTAAAAATGGATATAGGTATACAAAAGGTTGGTATAAAACCCCTCGCAATTCTATTGCTAGAAGTAGAACTTTTCCAGGAATTGCAAAAGCTATGGCTACACAATGGGGATAAATGGAACTTTTTAATTAATTGTACGTATAGTAGTAAACAAAACAAATAAAAAAGTGGAGTAAATATGAATATATTTGTATTAGATAAATCACCAATAAAGTCAGCACAAATGCAACATAATAAACACGTAGTAAAAATGATTTTAGAATCAGCACAAATGTTGTGTTCTGCATTTGATAAAAATAAATTTGATGTGCCGTATAGGAGAACGCACTACAATCATCCGTGCACTATTTGGACAAGAAAATCTATGTCTAATTTTATGTGGTTAATAGAGCATGGTTTTGCATTAGCCGCAGAGTATACACATAGGTATAATAAAACACACAAGTCTCTTGAAGTTATTAAATGGTGTTATCTTAATGCAGTAAAATTAAATATTAATAAAATAAAACAAAAAAGTAATTTTGCGTTAGCTATGCCTAATAAATATAAAATAAAAATAAATGGTAAATATGACGCAGTAAAATCTTATAGGAATTATTATATTTCAGAAAAATTAAACAATAAAACAGAATGGAAAAATAGAAAAATACCTAAAGTTTTTAAAGAAAAAATGGAGGAAATATGTTTGTAGTAGTTTATGGTACATTAAAAAAAGGTGGTCATTTTCATGGATATATGAAAGACGCAGATTACATAGAGGATGTTGAAGTAGACGGATTTAGAATGTATGATACAGGATTTGGATACCCTGCTGTTGTTGAAAGTGACGAACATTCTTTTCGTGGAGAGTTGTATAAAGTTAGTGAAGATATTTTAAAAAGATTAGATAAAGTTGAAGGTGTTGAAAGTGGTCTTTTTAAAAGAAAAATGGTGTCTTGGGCAGATGTAATTAGCAAAACTCTTGCAGAAGACGCAGTTATATATGTTAGTGGTAGGGCAAGTATTTTTGATGCCATTAAAACAAAACCTATTGATAGTGGATTTTGGGGGTTAGAAAATGGAATTGATGTGGTAGACCCAGCTCAAAATTATATTATTACAGTATTAAAAAATATTAAATCAAAAGCAACACAAATATATACTTACACAGAAGGCGTAAATAGAGACTTAGATAAGTCTGATTTAATAGACCAATTAAAACATATTAGTTTAAGTGTTGAAGAAATAGCTACTTATATAGATAATATGATAATAACAATTGAGGATTTAAATGAATAAGGATAAAAAAATAGATAAGTTAATAAAATCAAATGAAAAATTGGTTAAAGAACTTGAAAACATGGAAGTAGAATTGTATGAATATCGTCAGATATTTGATTCTATTGTAAGAAAATTTGGAAACGATATAGTTAAAATATTTACAGAGGACAATAAAGATGAAATTAATAGTGAAGAACTCCCCAATTGAAAATAAAATTTTATTATTACTTGGGTTAGAGGGTTTAAATAAGCAAAAAGTCATGTTTACCAGGTTGGGAAAAAACAACAAAGCTTTTCGTTATTTAAATTCATTACCATTAAAAAAAACTACAATAGATTATTTAACAAAACATTGTCGTTTAGAAATAAAAGAGGTGGCGTGGCTTTCCAATAAACAATGGAAGTGTCATTATGTTTTTGCCTCATAAACTTGTTGAATTCTCTATTTATTTTTGTTAAATTTAAGCTTAGGGTGGTTGCAATTATCCATATATCTTTCCTCTGTAGTTGTGTAAATCCACCCATTTAATTATGAATAAATTAAAAGAATGTTATAAGTGTAAAAAAGAAAAGACATTAAATAGTTTTAGTAAAAATAAAGTAAGGAGAGATGGTTTACAATCAGAGTGTAGGAGTTGTAAGTCAATAACGAGCCGCAAATATTATAATAAAAAAAGAAAAAAACTTATTAAACAAATAAATATTAATAAAAGAAAAAGAACCTTAAAAAGATATATTGTTATTATTACGGAACATTTAAGTAAAAAATGTGTTGATTGTAAAAAAATATATCACCCAGCATCTATGGTTTTTGACCATATGGGTTTAGATGAAAAACATTTTTCTTTAAAAACAGAAGGTGTTTTAAAATTAGTAAGGCAAGGTTATAGTTGGGGTACGATAAAAAAAGAAATAAGTAAGTGTGAAGTTAGATGTCATAATTGTCATTTTTATAAAACGTCAAAAGACTTTAATCATTGGGAGGAGATACATAAAGAAATAGAAAGTTTTCACAAGGAAAATAAAAAAATAAATAAATATTATGGGAACTTTTTTACTGATGTTGCGTATAATAATAAAAGAAAAAATTTGATAACAAAATACAAAAAAATTATGAATAGTAAAGTGGAGAAGGTTTCAATAAAAAGAAAAAAAGAATTATAGAGGGCAGCTTGTCAACCTACCTTACTCCACGCTATACCTCAACCGACAAGTTGTCCTCAATCATTGGGGAAAGAAATGTATTATACTTTAAAAAATATAGAATCTAAAATATCTAAGGAAATAAAAAAAGCAGACAAGGTAAGGAAAATGTTGCAAAATTCGTGGAGTGATGACCCTATGGCTGATTACATATCGTATGAAATTAATGGGTTGAAAATTGCTATGTATATTGTTCAAAAAGAGGCTTCTAAAGAATTACTTGAACTAGATAAATGGGCAACAACAGAAATGTTAAGGGGGGACTTTAAGTGATTGATATTATAGATATATATGATAAGTATATAGCAAAAGAAAACTCAACGCACCAAAAGAAAAGATACTCAGAACATAAGGAGTGGTTTCATGCTTCTTCTTCTGGTATGTGTATGAGAAAACATTATTTTCAACACGTTGCTAAGGTTAAGCCAAGTGGTATAGACACAAACACGCTTAGGTTGTTTAGGTTGGGGGATATAGTTCACGAAGACATACAAGATGCTTTAGGAGAATATGCTCAAGAAAATGGAACGCAAATTTTTATTGAAAAAGAAATTAAGATACCAGAAGTAAACGTAAGGGGGTTTTTAGATATTATTGTTGTAGATGATGATGCTTTATATGATATAAAAACTTGTAATTCTTTTAAGTGGAGTAAGTTATTTGGAAGGTTTCCTGATAAAAGTCCATCTATAAATTATTATTTACAGCTTGGTACTTATGCTTGGTGGTATGAAAATACTTATAAAAAGAATATGAAAAAACTAGCTTTAATCTATTACAATAAAGACACCTCAAGAATGAGAGAAATGAATGTGAGTATTGAGTATATTCAAGAGGCTAAGGAGTATTGGTTTGGATTAAAAAATAGATTTAAAATAGGAAATCCAGCAGTTGAATTAGGTGTAGCACCAGCCTATGCATGGGAATGTAATCCTAAATATTGTGGATTTTATAAAGTGTGTGGTGGTGGATTAAAAAAAGAAAAGGAAAGTGAGTTATAATGGAAAATAAAAAACCAAATTGGGATAAAATAACAGAAGGAAAGATAAGACATGGATTTGCAGTTGCCGCATTTGAAAGTCGTATGAAGTTAACAGAAGACTTGGCAACTCAAATTAATGAGTGGGTTAGATATGTTGTAGATGGTAAGGTTGTTGAAAAGTTAAAAAATAAAGAAGAAGATAAGAAGCCTGGAATTAACAAGTCTGATAGTGGACATATTTCTAATTCATTAAAGGGAATTATGCCTAAAAATATTGTTAAAGAAGTAAACGAGCAAGTAGAAATAGAATCTATTATTAAAGAACAAATAAAAGGGTTGAGTCAAAAAAATAAAGATGTGGTATTAAAGTCTTTAGCAAATGGAGAAATTAATAAAGATAACTTAGATATATGTTTGGAGAGAATAAATGCACTTGCACATGATAAAAAGTAATAAAATAACAAGTGGTAAATATACCGCTAGAATTATTGATATTGATATTAAGGTCAATGTTCGTTTTGGAAATTATATTGCTGATGTTTTTAAACCGTTGTATATGGTTAAAGAACATAAAGTAAGAGACAATGGTGTTTTTCATTATAAAAGAAAAAATGGGTTTTTGTATGAACCAAAAAAAAACTGGGGCTATTATAAGTTTTTAGAGTCAATGGGAATGGCAAGAACAGAAACTTTATATCCCCCTATGGACAAATTAGTTGGTAAAATTGTTTCTCTTGAGGTTTATGAAAAAAACTTTACAAATGAATTTAGTAGCTTTGTTAAATATCCTGTTGGTAGGGTTATCAAAGTTATAGAATCACCATTTTAGAGGTCTGTATGAAAAATCCTAAAAAAGTAAAACAAGGTAGAAGAAACCGACAAAGAGGGGCTGAACTTCAAAGACAAGCAGTAAGAATGGCTAAGGAGTTTGGTCTTAAAGCCTATAATAGAGATAGGGGTGGTGCTCAATACGAAAAAGGAGATATAGAAATAGAAGGTAGATACTATGGATGTAAGAGAAGAACCACTATTGCAAAATGGTTAAAACCAGAAAAAAACGAAGATGGAGTTGTAGTTAGAGAAGATAGGGGAAAACCTTATATTGTTTTAGATTATGAATTCTTTGTTAGTGTCCTTGGAATAATGAAAGAAATGAAAGATGTATAATCCTAAATTTGATATAGATTTAAAGTTTGGAAAAGTCTACGAAGATGGATTAAAAAAACTTCTTTATTCAAAGGGAAAGATAGAGGTAAAAACAGAAAAGGATTCCTGGATAACAACTGGTAATATAGCTATTGAAGTAAGGTGTAGGGGAAAGTCTTCAGGAATTTCTGTTACTGCCGCAGATTGGTGGTTTCATATTTTATCTGAAAATAAAAAGGTAAAGGGAATGATTTGTTTACCCGTAAATGAATTAAAAAAGATATGTAAATCTCTATTTCGATTGGGACTAGCTAAAAAAGTAATGGGTGGAGATGATAAACAATCAGAGTTATTATTAATTCCAATTAAATCATTAGCGGAAAGTATTGGGAAGATTTTTTAACAAAGGGTGTTGGGCACATTTTAAATAAAAAAAATGACAAATAACTTTACTTGGTTGGCTCTAAGTGAAGGGTTCAACACCCTAAATAAAACAGGAGTAGTAATATGGCAGACAAATATGAGTTGAAAGACAACAGTATGAGTCTATTAAAAAACGGTTATAAAGAAGATGGAGATAATCGCCCCGATTATACGGGAAACGCTAAAATAAATGGCGTAGATATGAAAGCATCTCTTTGGATAAACAAAACTAAGGCTGGAAAAACCAATCTTAGGGGAGTTTTTCAACCAGAAGAAGCAAAAGAAGACGATAAATTACCATTTTAGTTTTTTTTTAAACTGACGTTGATATAGGGGTTTCAAAGCCCCTATATCTTCACATTAATTATAGGTGAACATTGATACCTAAATTAAATAATACTAGCATATACGCAAAATTAGGCGGTGTTTTTTTTTAAAAAATTATAAAAAAGGTTAAATTATTAAAAAAACAAGAAAAAAAGATTTTATTGGCAAGAATATAAGAAGTCTTATAAAAAGAGATGGAATTATAGCAGATGTTATGCTTGGGAAAAATAGTTCTAAAGACCAAAAACATAGTATTGAATCAACTAACTTTAAAAAAACAGCGGATGATACAACTTTTTTTTGTGAAGAGTGTTGCCGAGTATGGGAGTATGAATTTCAATCTGCTAGAATAATAAATAAAAAAACTTCATTAATTTATTATGCAAATTTTCCATCTTATAAAAAAAATAAAAAGGTTTGTGATTATTGTGAAAGAAAAAATTAATAATTTGGATTGGATTTTTCAATCTAGAGACCAAAATAAAAATAAAACTATAAGTAAAAAACAACTTGGTGTTAATAGCCATAAAAAAGAATCGAGAAGATTAAAATATTGTGAGGGTTGTGAGCGTGTGTGGGAAATTGGATATACTGGGTCAGTTCATTCTTATGGACACTTACCTACTTATAAACTCCCAAGAAAAACTTGTAGAATATGTGATGGGATTGAAAATGGTAAGAGGGGCTTACTACATAATAAAAGAGCAAAAGAAAGTGAAAGATAAATTTAATTTAATTTCTCTTGATGATGCCAGGTGCTATATTAAAAAACAAATCAATAGAGAGTTAAAACACATTGATGTTAAGTTTTTAAAGAAAGTAGATAATAGAATAGAGGAAATGATGATAGATGTTTCTGCAAATTACATTATTGAAAACAATTTAATTCACCCAGATACAAATAAGATAAAAGATTGGAAAAGAAAAAAAAATAATACGAAAGAAACAACATCTCAAACAATAGAAAGTCGTAAAAATACATTTGCTTTTAACTGTAGGGTATCGTCAAGTAATGTAAAAAAAATTACAGATAAACAAATAGATAATTTTATTGATTATTGGACAGAAAAAAACACATCTGGTAGATTGATGAGATTTGAAATGCAAAAAACATTTGAGATTAAAAGAAGACTTACTAAATGGCGAGATAATAATAATGAATGGAGCGTAAATAAAAAGAAAAAATATACACCTATAGAATCAAGATTTGTAAAGGTAAAGTCTAGATTATTTTATAAGGCATGGTGCTCTAAGTGTGGTAAAAAAGAAATGCCTGCAAATAAATTTGATTTACGTAGGGGTTCAACTTGCTGTGCAGTAGAATACACCTCAACACCAAAACAATAAGGAGATTGTAGTGAAGTCAGAAGATTATAAATTATTTAGAGAAGAGTTTATTAAAAAAACATTTGATTTAAGCGATAAAAAAAGAATTGAATATACAGAGGGAAATCAAGATTTAGATGTTCATACAAATTTTAGAAGAATAGGAGAAGACTTAGGGTTAAGCCCTGTAAAGATACTAGCTGTTTACCTACTTAAACATATTAAATCGCTAATGACTTTTTTTAAATTAGGGCAAACATTTAGTAATGAGAGTTTAGAATCAAGGGTGTCTGATATTATTAATTATTTAATTTTACTGTTATCGTATTTACATTATGAAAATGTAAGAAATAGAGATGACAGACCACAAAGGAGATAGTTATGACTTGGTATTATATAATGGAAATACTACAAACACAAGCTTTTGATACAATTATTCAAACAATAATGTGGGTATCACTATGGATTTTTGTAATTATTAGGTTGAATAGAATAGAAAGTAAATTATAATGAAAAAAAATAAAGCCGTTGTGTGGTTTTCTTGTGGAGCTGCATCTGCTGTTGCTGGAAAATTAGCTATTAAAAAATACAAAGATAACGTGGATATAGTTTATTGTGATACAGGGGGAGAGCACGAAAGCAATAAATTGTTTTTAAAAGAATGTGAATCTTGGTATGGTAAAAAAATTAAAATTATAAAAAACAAAAAATATAAAGACCATTTTGATGTTGTAAAGAAAAAAAATTTTATTACTAATCAATATGGGTTTGCTTATTGCACACATGAATTAAAAATGAAAATGAGAGAAAATGCTGGTTATTGTGAGTCTATTAATATTTTTGGATATACATACGAAGAAATTAAAAGAGCAGAAAAACTTATTGCCCACAATATAGATATGGAATGTGAATTTCCTTTAATTGACAACTCTGTTACAAAAGATGAGTGTTTGGGAATTATTTGGCAAGAAGGAATAAAGATGCCAAAAATGTATAAATTAGGATATAGTCACAATAATTGCGTTGGTTGTGTTAAAGGTGGTAATGGATATTGGAACAGAATAAGAATAGATTTTCCAGATGTATTTAAAAAAATGTCTAAAATTGAAAGAGATATTGGCGTAACTGTTTTAAAATACAGGTCTGGAAAAAAAAAAGGAGAGCGTATGTATTTAGATGAATTAGACCCTAAATCTGGAAATATGCAAAAAGACCCACAAATTTCTTGCGGTATAGATTGTCACTTAACAATTAAAAAGTTTTAATAAAATGGAGTGGGTTTTTATAATGATATATAAGATGGTTACAAGAAAAACACCAATTTTTATAACTTCACTCCTCTTTCTTTTAATCTTTTTTCATATTTTTTTTTAAGCCTATCATAAATAGCATTATTATTTATATCGCTATCTGTCATGGGATTGTCTTCAAATGCGTCATTCCAAGCTATAATAAGTTTCCTAGCTTCTTTTGATTGTCCATTTAGCAAAGCATCTAATATTCTTCCTTTAATAATTCCTTTTCTGTATCTTAAATAAGTTTCACGTTGAAATGGAGTTTCAAATCTTTTTGCAAATCTTCTAGGGACAGTACCAAATAAAGGGGCAATATTTTTAGGCATCCTAGCATAAGCACCAACACCAAAATCATTTAAGTCTTTATAGGTTCTTACAAAAGCGTCTACTGCCTTCATACCATCTTGATAAATTGCTGGTTTTACTAAAAATTCAAGTGCCCTTAATTTATTTTCAGATGCAACAATATCAGCTACAAAACCCATAGCTCCAACAGCTGCTACGTGGTCAAAAAAATCTGACCAAGTATATCTAGACATATCTGTATTAACAATACCTTCTTGAAGTATAGTTTTTTCTGGTAAACCCGGGATAAATAATCTATTTTCATCATATACTATTTCATCTGCTAAATAATTATTTAAAGCTTTTTTAGACCACACTATAAATTGTGCACCTAAAGCACCCCCAACACCCAATCTCAAAAGAGGAAATACATTTCCCCTAGCAAAGTCTTTAGCTACGTTTTCTCTAATCCAATTAAATTGTTTATACCCAAATCTTTTAAATAAAACAGCGGGTCTAAATCTTGGGTCATTAAAAAATAATGGGTCGTTTAAAACATTTCTTTGTAACTGTGCATCTCTTGAAAATCTATACATAGATTCAAGCGTTTGTTGTTCAGTTAATTTCTTTGTTCCAGGTTTAATACCCAGTTCTTGAAGATTTTTATTTGCCCAATTTTTTCTTGCATTACCAGACAAACCAGTTCTTCCAATTAAATCTTTTCCTTGACTAGTCTTAACTAAACCTTCAACATATAGTTTACCAGCTGCCGCTGAAATATATTGATTAGCTTTATTTATTGCTTGAAATCCACTAAGTCTTGTAGCATAGTCTGCAAATTTACCCATCATAGAACTAGATGGTTCTAATCCAGAAACCATTTGAAAAACAGATAGTGTACTTATACCAGATTTTTGAACTTCTTTTCTAAAGTTTTTATCAAAAACTAATTTATGAGTTCCTTTTAACGTGTTCCAATAACCAGCTTTTACTGCTGTAGATATTAATGTTTGAGTTATATTAGGCACGGTTGCGTAACCAAAACCAATTTTAGTAGCTACTTCAAAATCAACAGCGTTTTTTAAAAAAGTTCTAGCTTTTGCATTACCCCAATTTTTAGTAGGGTCAACTTCTATTAAACCAGTATGAGAAGCAAACAATTGTTCAAGTAAAGCTTTTTCTTGATTTAATATATTTTGAGTTTTAAAGTTTTTACTTCTTCTAGCTTGCTCTGATAAAGAATTTAAGGTGTTAAGTCTAGCATCAGATATTTCACCTTTAGCACCAAATTTTTCTACATAAGCAATTCTTTTTGCAACATCTGTTGCGTATTTTGCAAGTACAATTCTAGCGTCTCTTTCATAAAATTCGTGGGGTAACTCTATTTTTCTTGATTTTTCTAGTGCTCCAACTGTTGTATAAGTTTGCCCATAAACATCGTTTCTTAGTTGAGTCCAAGCTTTTGCTAATGCTTGTTCTTTTGTTACTTCTTTATTTGTTTTTTTAGCTTGATTTAAATAACCTTCTTGTAAAGAATTTAATGCATTTCTTGTTGTGTTGCTAAGTTGAACAGAGGTTTCACCATTGACAATTTTATTAATTCTTTCAACAACGTCAGCTTGATTAGAAGCTCTTTGACTTTTAATTTTTACATCAAATTCATCTATTTTATAAATATCTTGACCAATTTTTTCTAATAATTCTTGCTTAATGTGATTAGGAAAATAGTCTTTTCTAAATTCTTTAACAGGTATACCAGCTTTTTTAGCGTCTTCAAATATACCATTTAAAACTTTTCTATATTTTTTTACATCTGGATGTTTTCTTGCGTTAGGGTCTGACATTCTTTTTCCCAAATCCTCTGAGTAAGCTTTAGCTTGTTTTTCAGTTCGTATGGTAATTACGCCTTCTCCAGTTTTAATTTTATTTAATCCAAAAATTTTATTAAAAATCCCTCCTTGAAACAAACCGTTCTCTGTCAGTTTTTGTAAATATGTTCCAGTTAAAGTGACTCCTCTTGCATCAGCCCCATTAATATCTTTAACATATTCTTCTCCTATTTTAGTTCTAATTCTGTTTTTAGCTTGCTTTAATAAATCAAAAGAAAGAGCTTCGCTTATTCTTCTTTTAGGAATCATAAATTCATTAGTGCCTTCTTTTTCAAATTTTGTAAAAATCTTTTTAGTTAAAGATTCTTTTCTCATTGTATCCAATAGTTTAATTTTTTCTATATTAGAAAGTTGACTATATCCAGTTTTGCTTTTTTTAAAATCTACATTTTCATTAATACTTTTAATTGTTTCTCTAAATTTATTATCTGACATTTTTAAAACTTTTGATTTTCTTCCAAATATTTCTTTACGCCTAGCATCTTCAAGTTTCTTAACGCTATCTAAATTTCTTCTTTTTTGAGACCTTGTATATCTTTGTTTTATAAAAGCATCTCCCTCTATACTAACTGTTGTTCCTTTCATTACTCCTTGTTTGTCTATAAAATTTCCTTCAACATAAGAAGATTCAACTCCTTCTTGATTTACTTCTTTTTTAAATTTAACATTGGTAATTCGCTTACCTTTTTTATTAACCCAAATATCTGATTTACTTTCTAATTTAAATTTTTCCTTACCATATATATTAGAATATTCTTTTGCAGTAACATAAGGGTTGTCAAACCCAGCCAATTCTTTTGCCTTCCTTGTAATACTTTTTTGTACCCAAAGACCTCCAATTGTTCCAGCTGCATGGGCATAATCTTTTGCAGTAGGCGTTTCTCCCTCTAATACGGGAGCTAAAGTACCAAATTGACCAGTTTCTAATGCTTTAGTAGCAACATTGTAAGCAAACTTTTGTGTGGCTGTTTCTGGCTTACCTAAAGAACTAATTAATTTATTATTAAGTGCTTTACCACTACCAGCAGTTACACTACCCAACACAAAGCTTTTACTTGCGTCTGCCAATGTTTGAGTTAATTTTATATCTCCAGTAGAAACCTCTTGACCAAGAGCAGATTGAAGACCCCCATAAAAACCAAGTGTTGAACCTCCCATAAACCCACTTTCTAATACTTGGTTATTAACACGCTTCATAGAAGTTTGAATAACTTTTTCTGCAATAGTTTTATTTACCCCATTTTTCATTAAAATTTGAGTTGCTTTTAAACCGTTTTTGCCAACTGTTTGTTGAATAGATTCTTTAATAACGGATTTAGCAACTTTGTCTCTTACGCCATCTTTAATAATTTTACCTACTGCGGTTTTTAAACCTTGTTTATAAGCTAACCCACCAATTCCTCCACTAGCATATAAAGCAGCTATATCAGTAGGGGTAATAAAAGAAATTAAAGTAGAACCAATATCTTCAAGAATTGGTATATCTTCCGGGTTTTTTGCATATTCCCCTAGGTCATAAAAACTTTCACCTTTTGCAATATTATAAGTTAACCCTTCAATACTGTTATTATAACCTTGTTTTACCCAATTAGGAAGCCAGTCTCCAGGTATAAAACCATATAGGTCTTCATTTTTTTTAGAACTTCTTAATTCGCTAATAAGCTCTTTTTTAGCTTGAGGTTCGTATTGTTCTGTTTTATTTGGTGTTTCAAATTTACCACTTGTTACATCGCTATAATATTGAAGAGCGTCTTCTGAATAAGCATCATAAGAACCTTGATTGGCAACAGCAGTATCTAATTGATTAGAATAATAATCGTATATATCATATTCTTTTGCCATTTAAATAATTAATTTGCTGTAAATTTTGCTTTAGATTTTTTACTCATAGTTTTTGCAGTAGAAAAATTTCTTAGCAAATCTTTAATTTCCCTTAAACTTAAATTAGGAAAATATCTTTCTTGCAATCTATCATATATTCTATTTGTATAAGTGGCATCTTTAAATTCACCAGTTTCTGGATTAATATAATTTCCAACTTCTGATTTAATTTTTTCTTCTAAAGATTTTATACGTGAACTAGTTTGTTTTTTGTTAAAAACGTCACCCTCTCTATATTGAGAAAGAACATTAGATAGTGTTATATAGCTTTTTAAGTTTTCACCAAGACCTTTATTAGCATATCTTCTTACAGCTCCAGTTTCTTTGCCACCCTTAGCAATATCAGATAAATTATAGTTTTCTTTTGAAACCAATGCCTTTGGAAATATTTTAGCTAAATCTATATCTTTTTTATATTGACTTGGGTCTCTATCTGCTGTTTCAGAACGAGTACCAGCAGTAACAGGGCTTAATATAGAAGATATTTTATCTTCACCTTCTACAAAATCTTGAGCTGGGCTAGATGCGTCATCTACTATAGTCTCTCGTTCTCTATCGTCTACAGCTATTTGATTTGTACCAGCCCCTATTTTCCAATTTTCTGGTATACCATCATCTTCTTTGCCAAGTATAGTTATAGAGGGGTTTCCTTCATCATCTAATTCGTTAAATTGTTTTAGTAAATTAGCATATTCACCTTCTTGTAATACCCCATCTTTAAAACTTAAAAGATTTTCTGATGTTGGGTTTTCAAGATAACCTAGTATTTGCATACCTAGTTCTGGATTATTCAAACCAGCTTGTGCTTGTTTATCTCCAATAACATCGTTATTATCAACAGTACCACCACCAGTTTCAGTATCATCTAAAACAGTAGCTTTAAGTTCTTTAGGCTGTTCAAGAGTGCCAAAAGCACTTACATTTAATTTTGGGTATAGCAAATTTTTGTTTTTATAAAAATTCTTATAGTCATTATCTTTTTTTGCAAATTGTTGCATAGATTTTATATAAGCCCCTTTACTTGTTTCAAAATTTCTTTTCCAAGCTTCTTCGTTACTAGATACTTCTGGGGGAAGAGTAAATCCATCTATAACTGTTGGTTCTGTTGTAAAAACTGTTCCTGGAAAAGGCTTCATTGTAAAATTTGTTGAAATAATTTCTCCTTTATTATTTCGTTTAAAAGAAACGTTTGCATAAGAAGACAACTTTCTTTCTAATGCTTGTGAATTATTGTATGCTGATGTTCTTGCACTTTTTACAAATCCTAATTGGTCTTGTAAATTATCTGGTATATCCTTATCCATAAAAGGTTTACCACTTTTTGATTCTAAAAAGTTTATCTCATTTGTAACTTCTTTAAACATTTTATTTATAGCAGCTGAATTTGTTTTATCTTTAGAATTTTTAAGTTTTTCTTGTAATGATTTTATATCACTATATTTTTCGAATTTTTCATTAAGATTGTAAGTAGAAAATTGTTTGAATTGTGAAGTTAAATTATCAAATTTTTTATAATTAGAATCCTCTAACTTATAAGCTTCTGCATAAGCCTCTGTTGAAAAATCTGAAAATTTTGGGTTATTTTCTATAAGCTTATTAAAAGTAGATAATTTTGCTCCTCCATCCATTCCATTAATTAAATTAATAAAAGAGTCAAAATCTCCTTTTTTTGCATTAGCATCAGCTTGTTCTTGCCTAAAGTCATTATTTATTCCTTGTTGGGTTAATGTGTTTTCATATTTTTTTTCTTGAAACTCCCTGTCTTTTACACGTTCTTCTCTAGCATCTTTTAATTGTTGTTGTTGTAAAAAAAATTGAGGAATTTTATCTAAAAAATCAGCTAATGTTGTATCATACCCAGTATCTAATACACTTCTTACTCTTCCATTTGCCATTTACATACTCCTATGGTTTGTCAATTCCGCTACCACCACCGCCAGAGGGGTCAGTTACCCCACCAGAACCCTGATTTTGTTCATAAGAGTTGCTTTCTGGATTCCAAGTATACCATACAGCCCCACTCCCTGTGTCAACAACAATTGTGTCTCCAACATTTGTTGATGGAATAGATGTATAATAATTAGAACCTTGATATTCAACTTGCTCATCAGTATTAACCCATTCTCCATTTATCCAAGTATATTGTTGTCCATCTCCGCCAGTTGCGGTTTGACCCGGAGTAGAACCAGCATAATCTGGTGGGTCTTGACCTGGAGCTGGCCCTTCATTTTCATTGTTGTTTTCAGGAACAATATAAGCCCAATCATCTGGGTCTAATTGTCCAATAGCGGAAGTTACGTCATCTAAATATGCTTGGTCTATATTGTAAACATCTTCTTGTAAATTTAAATATGCTTGGTCTTGTTGTAAACCAATATTTCTTTGAGTTTCTCCAAAATCACTTAATATAGATTTTCTCATATCTTCCATTTGCCTAGTTGAATCTCCAGCTGAAACAAATCCAGATTTAGCTGCGGTATCTCTAAATGAGTCAGTCATGCCAAATAAAGATTGCGAACCTCCTCTTCGTGCTTTATCTAAAGCTTGACCCAAACCTTCTTGTCTTAAATTGTAAGCCGCAATAGACATATCTTGAGCAGTTCTATCATATGTTGGTATTTCGCTACGAGCAGCAGAACCTAGCAATTCTATATTTAAATCTCCTACAGCGTCATCAAGAGATGTATAAGAATAGGGGTCGTAATCTACAGGCCCACCATTGTCATAAGTTGGAATAATTAAATCTAATAATGAATTTGGCATATTATTTTGTTATAATAAATTAGTGTTGTATCGTTTATTGTCCCACATTTTATCCTTGCTCTAAATATCTTTGAGTACCAGCTTCATCCATGTCATAATATTGCATCATCATATCTAGTAAATTGCTGTTGTTTGCGACTCTAGAAGCATCACCAAAGCTTATATTTGAAATTGGTTGAAATGCTTGAGATGTTAAAGCTCTATTTGCTATTACGGGTGCAACATTCCCAGCAATACCTTTTACATTACTTATAAAGTTTGGTTGAAATGCTTGAGATGTTAAAGCTCTATTTGCTATTTCTGAAGTTACTGCATCTGTAGCTAATGGAGCAGTAGAAGAAGCTAATGCTGTTCCAACATTTCCAATTTGTCCAGATAAACCCTTTCCAAGTGATGCAGATTTACCATAAATTCCACCACCCGGAGTTAAACCAGCTGTTAAAGCAGCCGTTCCCGCCGCAATCGCAGCATCTCTAAGAAAATTCCCAGTAAAAGTATCTTGTCCAGCTACTTGTTTATCAAGACCAGCTTGTCCAAGAAAATCACTACCACCATATCTCATATTTTCATCTATAGAAACATCTTTACCATATCCTTTTTTCTTACCAAGGTAAGAACCAATTCCTGCTCCTGCACCAGCTAAAAGAGGTACTGCTAAACCACCAGTCCCAATTCCAAGAGCAGCCCCTAAAAATGGGAGAGCTACACTACCACCAAGACCTAAAACGCTTCCCCAAAAACTTGACTTACCAGATTTTTTATTAATATCGTCTAATACTCCTTGTGCGTAATCTGCCGCACTTCGTTGGCTTGTTAATCTTTTTAACGCAGCCATTCCCGGAGTTACTCGACCTCCATTTGCATACGGAGTAGGTTTAAGTGTGTGTCCCAATAATGTGTTCATAATGACTCCTTTAAATATACTAAATTATACATAATACTTTTAACCCTTTTTTTTATTATATGCTTGCTGTAACAATAGCATACCAATCATTTTCATTTTTTAATAATACCGCTACATCTTCAGCAGTATCTAAAGCAAAATCACTACCACCAGGTAAATATATATTGCCTTCATCGTTTCTTAAAGTAACTGTTCTTGCTCCATTAAAAGCTCTTAATATTAAAATTTGACCGCTTATCCCTCCATTAATAGTATCTAAATTATCATTACCACTAGCTCCTTGAACTTCAACCTCATGTAGTGAATGGGTAATAGTTATAACTCCACTAGCAATTTCTAATGTAGAACCTTGTTCAAATACTAAATTTTTAGCGGTTACTTTAGATTTAGTTATTCCTCCAACATTGAGGTTCTTATCTATAATTTGATTTCCGTCAGAAGATAAATATGTTTTCCAAAGTTTACCAAATTTTTTTCTATACAAAGCTAGTAAGCTATTATTTTTTTTATGTAAAGCAATTTGTCCCTCTAACATATTAGAATTAGAAGGAATTCCTTTAAAATCTATTGAAGATTGTTTTGTATTAATAAGTTTTCTTATATCTCTATCTGAAAAAGCCATCAACTTACCTTTTTGTCTCTTAAAACTCTATACTCTATTGTTATATCGTTTATTTCAAATATACCACCACTTCCTACGTCAAACTTTATTTGAATACTTTGACAAGGTAATGGGTCTGTAGCTGGCGTTAACTTAACTATATCCCAAACTCCAGAAGTATCTGCAAGGTTTCCAGTAAAACTACCACCTCCACCACCAGAAAAACTTTGCTTTCCATCAATAGCGTATTTAAAAGGAGTCGTTTCAACACCATCTGATTTGTAAGTTACATACACAGCGTATACCTTTTTAATTAAACCTGGATTTCCAAAGTCTATATCTTTTGTAACAAATTCTTGATTAGATAATGAAGATGCAATAGGTAAAAACTTTTTAAAAGTTACATCGTTACTATCTTGATAGCCAATTGTTAAATTATTATTCCAATCAGTAATGAAATTAGTATATGTTTCATTATCTGAAAATATACTTGTATGGTAAACCCAACCATCACTATCAAAGTCGTATACCCACCCAGTATTAGAATCGGTTGTGTTGTCATTAGGACTTCTAAACATTATTAAAGAATTACTAACAGGGTCATACCCTAAAATAACATCTTTAGTGTTTCCACTTCCTCTATACCAAGATTGCCAATTAATATTTGTTGAAGTATATGAAGCTTCACTTATTGCGATTTTATTTTTAACCAAATTAGTTACTTTTCCCCCATCATATAAATAACAACCATCATCAGAAATCCAAGCAATACCATATTTTGTTTTAGTTACACTAAATGAAAAATTAACGCCTGAATATTTAACAGTATCTTCTAAGTACCACCCAGAAGGACTGGGGCTTGCAATATTAATAATATGAACTAAGTTATGTTTAAAAGCTAATAATCTATCTGCGAAAGATTCTAACGCTGTATACTCTCCGTAATCTCCTTTTGAAACATCAATAAAATTATGTTCAAGAAATGTATCAAATTTATTAACCTCACTATACATTAACCTATCGCCATGTTTTTTAAGTTCAGCGTTTTTTCCTTTTAATTTTACATTGGCTATAAAACTTCTTCTGTTTGCAACAACAGAAGCTTTATATATTTCATTTCGACCACCAAAGGCGTTAAAATGAGTTTCAGGGCTATAACCATTTATTGATAAATAAGTATCTAAATTTGGACTAATAGAATTACCTGTTGCGTCTCCTATTACATAAAATCCAGCGTTATGAGTATCTTCACCCCACGATACATGGTCGCCATCCATAGTCATTCTGACACCTTTTACAATATCTATATCAATTAATAAAATTAAATCATCATCTGAACCTGAAATTCTTGTGTAAATTCTGCCACCAGTTATTCTAGCATTATATCCTCTATCTGCAAAAACTGATACTCTTAAAGTTTTTCCTCCAGCAGCACTATGGGTAAAAGCAGCAATTGAACTAGCCCCATTACCCATTTGGAATGGTAAAGATTCTTGGTTGTTTTCGTAAACAAAACTTTGGTAAAATTCATATGTTCCCTCTTCCCATTCTCCATCTTCACTACCATCAGAAACCGCAATATTAAAACCTAACCCTCTTTCTAATATAGGAGTGTCATCTTGTAAATAAACATGGGGTGCTGTACCATGTAAACGACCACCATAAGAACCTTGATACGAACTTGCTCCTTGTGTGTTTTTTTTTGTACAAAACAAATATTCTAATGGAAGCGTTCCTAATCCCTCTCCAATAGTAATTAACTCTCCATTTTCAACTATATCTAATATTTCAACTCCAGATGTATTTTCAAAAGACAATCCTCCTACTTGCCTTACCGTTAAATTATCTATGTCTGCGTGTTCCCCAGAAGTGCTAGAGCTTAATTGTATAACTAAATAAGTAGCAGTTGACGTTGCAACATAAGGAGAAGCTAAAGCATGGTTGTCGCTTCCACTATGACCAATTTCTCCGCTTGAAGCACTTCCATTAAGATTTGTGTCGTCACCTAAAGATATACTCACATTAGAATTTCCAGCTGCCTTAGCATCAAAATTTACTTGATATGATTCTCCCACAATTGTAGTTAACCTTAAAGACACTTTTCCTTGACTAGACGCACCATTTGTAAGTACTGCGGTATTAGAACTCATAGCAAACGTAGCTGAATTGTAGGCTATAAAACCATCGCTATCTAATAGTGTTGAGCCTCCATCTCCGTTATTATCTTCAAAGTCAAATAGGCTATCATTATCATTTAAAGCTCCAGCAAAAAATGTTTTTTTAGCTGATGTTTTAGATGCCCCTAACATATCAGCAAGTCTACCAGTATCAGCTCTAAATCTTAAATTACTTACACCATCTTTTTTAGCAATAGCAACACCACGATTATTTTGATAATAACTAACAGCACTATTAGTGCCATCATGGGTTGTGTGTCCATAAACATAAGTAAAAGACGTTGCTAGTTTAGGCGGTGCTAACGTATTTGGATTTTCTTGCCAACCAGAAAATAATAAACCAGTTGTATTTGAAAATTGTCTTTTTTGTATATACCCATACCACTTAATAAAACTTGTATTTTCTTCGTTAATATTACAAACTCTTAAAGAGTCATCAACAAAATGATAAATATATTTAGGGTTACTACCGCTTAAAGTAGGGTTTATAGCATTGTTTATCCAACCGTCTGCACTCACTGGACTAATACCAACATAATCAGTTGTTGCATTGTTAGACCAAATATCAATGCCACCCCCAGTTGAAACATCCCCTAAAGCACATAATTTATCTCCCGGTGCTCTTATAACTTCTATATTTGGAGCTGTACTTCCAGCACTATCTTCATCAGTTAAGATTTGACCTTTTAAAGAATAATAAACATCTCCAGTACTACCTAAAGCAGTTCCATCAGTTGTTATTTCAGTAACAGTATATACTCCATTATTATTAGCTGTTCCAGAAATTTTAATAGTATCTCCAACTTTAATTAGTGCTTGCACATCAGAATCATTAGCTGTGTAAATAGTACTGTTCCCATTATCAGTACCACCTACTAATCTCATATAATTATTTGAAGGAGTTGACATTTATTATCCTGGTAAATCTGGTATATCCGCTGGCTCATCTGAAGATGATGCAACTCTGTGAAAACTTATATTCCCATTCCCAGTACCAATTGCTAAAGTAGTCCCACTTTTTGTTTCAGTAATAGTTTGCTCTGATTGTCCACTATAATCTGATTCAAAATAAAACAAGTTATACCCACCTGACCCTATTATACTCGCAGTTCTTTTTACAATGTATTCACTTAAATCCGAACTTCCATTAGAGTTTTTTATATGGTCATATAAACTACCAATTGTTTTAATTTTTCCCAAATCATTAATTGACATATCTTGTATGAAAGAATATTCATTAGTTGCTAAGTCTCTAGGGTCTTTACGATTGTTAATTCCAGAAGACCAATCTCTAATTGTAATAGTTTCTTTAGCCACTACTTAGAGCCAAACACCTTAGAAAAAAAACCTTTTTTAGACTTTTTACCTTTATTTCCTCCTATCTTCTTACCTTTCTTTTTCTTTTTCTTCACATCTTCCATCATAGCATATTGTTCTTGATGTTTATTTTCTTCTAGTGGTTGACTATGTAGAGAAGATGCTATTATTAAACTTATTATTGAATGTGTCATTATTTAACTCCTGCTATTATTTTTATTAATAATTTTTGAATTAAATCAGCTACGTCTCTAAATATTGGAGCTTCTTTTTCATCTTTAACAAACGGAATATTAATTGCTTTGTCCATACCTTCTGCGAGTACAACTTCAAACTCATCACTCTTTAGGTATTTTTCAAATTTATCTTTCATTCCATCAGCTTGCTCTTCAGCTAATTTAATTGCTTGGTCTACTAACATTTTTTTAAAATCCATTTACGACTCCTTTGCTTTTTTTATTTTATAATAAAGATAAACTATGTTCATAACAGCTATTACAATTCCTAAAAAATAAGGTAACATATCCATAAAGACTATTGCTTGGCTTGTGAAACTCGCTGCTGTTACTTTTAAACTGTCCATTAATGTTTTCCGTTAAGGCGACTTAGAGACCCATCAATCCGAGAAACCTGAGAGTCTAGGTCTCTTATGTGGCGATTTAAGTCATCAAACTTCCTATCAAGTCTTTCATCAGA
>VTLG01002453.1_pt1 | contig 30550 bp, 15 predicted proteins | sample 4694571 | NCBI WGS metagenome assembly VTLG01 (sample SAMN12604809, study PRJNA352737) | marine metagenome | biome: ENVO:00000447; feature: ENVO:00000209|ENVO:00000569|ENVO:01000036; material: ENVO:00002151; isolation source: viral sequences binned using virsorter ...
AGGAATAAACGTAGGTGGATTTCCTTTTACTGCCATGCCTGGATCAACTGCATTAGGAACAGAATTGGGTAATATTTTAGGAAAAACAAATGCATCGGGACAATTGGCAGCAATGGATATGGCTAAAGCATTTGATCAATGTTTGCAGACATTTATAAGTACGAATCAAACAACAATAGTTACTGCGCCTGGATTGCCTGTTTTGAATTCAGAATTGGTACAAGTTTTTAGTTCGGTGAATTCTACTGCAACATTATTCTGTCAATCATTTGCTAGTGCGTTAAATAATTATACAGCAACGGCTATTGTATCGGGACTTATCCCAGGCTCACCACCAGTACCATTTACGGGGCCTATAAATTAGATAAAAAATATGGATGTAGATCAGAAAAAACAAGAAGTACGAGAAGAACTCGCAGGAAGTCCTGCAAATATAGTATACGCAAGAATTAAAATTTGTGATACTATTCAACTTGCAGATTTGATGAAGGAACAATTTATTCCTCATTTAAGAGGGCCTGCAAATACTGCTCATTCTAATACGGATTCTTTACACGAAGTTTGTGTCAATCTTGCACATCAAAGAGCATTGTTGCAAGGAGCTGCAGCTGCAACAAATCCTGCAACTGGTATTCTTGCATTTAATATAAATGATGGAACTGCGGCCACTAGGTCAGATGGAACTGCACCTCATAATACAGTTGCAGATTTGTCTTTTGCAAAATTGGAAGATGCAAGTTATAGTAATAAAACTACTTTTGGATATACAGTACTTCATGATTTGAATGAAACAGGGGGTTCGGTTACTCTGTCATCAACTGCAAATGCAAATACTACTATAGTAAATGATGAAGGTGAGAATGTAAAATATTTTACAGATTTTTCAAAATATTTTTTAACTCGCAGTCGAGCAAATGGAGAACTTGTCACAGTAGATGAAAATACTTCTCCTTATATTACACCAACTGCATCAGAACCATTTCTTCCTGCAAATACAATCAATAGTGAAAAATATACAGGAACACCAGATGATCCAACAGCAAATTCGGATGTTCGATATGATTTTTTTCTAACTCCCAATACAACCGCAGTTGGATATGCAGGCGCAAATAATGATATTACAGAAAACAAATATGTTGGAAATACTTTTGTAACATTGGAACTATCAGATGTATCTGGCGAATATCAAGTAGATGAATCAATAACAGATTTTAGTCAAAATACTGGAACAATAAAAACATATACTAATACTTCAAGTGTTTTACTGGAAGGGTACTCTGGTAAAGGAACATTTATTGATGGTGAAACTCTTACTGATACATTAACTAATGCTACGATAGGATCAACACAAACAATTTCTAATACAGAAATAAATCTTACCTTGACAGGAAATACTTTTGTAACTGGAACTAATAATGAAATGACTCTTGGGTTTTCAGTTTCAAATACAGTTGCATTGGATGCAAATGCAGTATCAAGAACTGGAAATACAGTAACAATAACTTCTGATGGTCATGGTGTTGGTGCAGGAACAATGATTGCATTAACAGGAGCCGATTCTGAATACGAAGAATTTAATGACACTTTTACTGTAGAACTTGTAACTGCAAACACGTTAATATTTTCTACTGCAAATTCTGGCACGACAATTCCAACTGGTGATATTAGTATGATTACAAATGTTGTATTTGGAAGAACAAGTAATGCTTCAATTGCAATAACAAGGCGATCAGTTAATGCTTCTGCCGAGATTGTATATCAATCTTCTAATTTGAGTGCAGGATTTCCGATTGGAAATGTTGTTACAGGAAGTATAGGCGGTGCAACTGGTAGTATTGATACAAGAACAAATGGTGGATCATGGTATAAGACAAAAACAAATGAAGTAAAAACGTATTATACGGCTTCGGATTCTGGAACATGGGATTATGATGCAACGAATAATGCAAATGGAATAGCAACAGATGCAAATACTGGTACATTTTGGTTGGAAAATTTTGAACCAGTTAAGATCAATCAGCTGGTTGCAAGTTCTGGAACTGGTGATGAATTTGTTGCACCTAAAGTTGTTCTTGATGTTGCACTTGCAACTTCAAGTGATACTTCTGGTGGTTATGATTCAACAATTAAGACAAATGTGCCTGGAATATATTTAGCATATCCATTGAAAACTTGGGCAGATCAAGTTCATGATGGAACAACTACTTTAGAAGCATATGATAATTTTGCAAATGTAGTTATTGCACCAGAGGGGTTGGAAATTAATTTCGATTGGAAACCTCTTGCAAATTCGGCGGGTGTTGCTACAAATAGTACACACCTTTATGCAAATGGAGATTCGGTTTCTTCAGATTATACACCCGAAAAATGTACTGTGTTGGACAGGGATGATTTTAATGGACATCTTTCAACATATACAAATCTTCCTAGTGGTGATGACATATATCTTTCTGCAAATACATCAAACAGATCGAGTGCAAAAAATACAGGAAATACAAGTGCAGATGGAACAACCACTTCTGGATATGGAACATCTGGTGATGTATATCGGAGTGCAAATAGTAATCCTTTCTATCCAGCTGTAGGTGGTTCTCATAAAGAAATAGCAAATACGGAAAATGATATTACAGGAACACAGCCTGGAGGTCTTGATGCAAATTCAATTTATGCAGGATCATATACTGAAATTCAAAAAGGTGCATTAGAGCCAGGAACAGCGGGAGGGAACACTCATGATTATCGGTATATCATTCAAAATGATTTAAAATGGTGTTATGCGACAAGTCCATTTGCAGCTCCAGTTGGTGCTGCAACATCATCAGGCGAAGGACAAAGTGCATTTGCTCCACAAGCAGCTGCATTTCGAGCAAGTTACGATGGATACTCAAAATCTAGTACAGGATTTGGTGCATTGATTGACAGCATAGAAGCACAATCTGCAAGTTCTCATACACACGACAATACAATTCCTGTTGATTCAAAACCATCTGGAACTGCTTATGGTGGTGGTGCATGGCCAAGTAGTCCACCTACTTTAGTAAGTACAAATTTAACTGTTGGTGGAAGTTCTGTTGCTTATTATAAGTATCAAGGCACTCAACCAACTGCTACAGGAACTTTTTCTTGGGTATCATCCGCTGCATCTGGATCTGGTGCAAACAAAAAAGTAACAACAACTACAACTTCAGATGTTATAACATCAGTAACAGCAGATGATTTATCAGCACATAAAGTAATAGGTACAGTAGCATCTACAGGCAGATCAACATCCACACATCAAAATTATACTTACAATGTAATTCAAGATGTTTTGAATAATGCAAATACTACTACTTTTATGACAATGGTAACTTCTTTATGGCACAGTTCAGCAGATAGTACATATGGTGCAGCGTACGAAGATCCAAATGAACCATCAAGTCCAAACTTAAAAACAGATGCTCAATTTGAGTCAGATGTAGATACTATTAAAGGTTTACATAATAGTGTTACAAGTTATCATGATGCTGTAATAGATGGTACATCAAATGGATATACAAATGGTGTAGCGCACACTTATGCAAATACAGATTATGCTGCATTCATAACAGGAATAGGAACATTCCAAACTGCAATGAAATTAAGAATTACAGAAATCAGTAATCGTATCGGATACCTAAACGGAAAAGGTTCACAATCGGGAGGAATTGCAGATGGTGGATCTGGAACACAACAAGCCGGAATAGGTTCTGATACTGCTACTTCTGCTGGAGGTGGGTTTGCAGGAACTTCTTTTAATGGTGGTAAAGGATATGCAAATACGATTTATTCACATTGTAATTTTCTTGCAGGAAAGAAGATTAATTTATTAGCTAAAATCCTCAAAGCAATTGAAGATGTTCAAGAATTATACAATCAAATAAGGGCCAAAAGAGCGGAATATTATGAGTACAACCAATAAAAAAGAAGAAAAACCAGAATGGGGTCAATGGGGGGATGCAAGTGGAAAAAATCCCAAATTGAAAGAGTATTTTGAGTTACTTTTAAAATTCAATACTGAACAACAAAATCTTTTATTGGAAACCAAAGAGTGGTTGCAACAATATAAAAAAGAGATGAAGAAGTAATATGGCATTTAAAGTAAAATATAAAGAGGAAACCTTTCAATTAACTGTTGGTGAAGAGTGGAGCGTAGAAGATTCTTCTCAAGAGGCAAATGAGACAGGCGAAAAACCCTCTATTCAAAAATTTAGGCCCTATACTGCTCTTGATGAAGAATCTACTTGGCCAATTACTATTGAACTTCAAGACGATCCAGATGGAGATTCGGATTCATCATCCGCAGATGGAGATTCGGATCAGGCAAAAGAATCCAAACCAAAATATGGATTTCCCCCAGGCATAGCAATTACTACAATATCAATGCCCAGTGATGAAACTTTGGGTGATTTTATTTCTGGTACTCCCACCGAAGCGGGTTCATTTTATGTTCTGATAAAAGTACATGATGCCGTTACAGTAGAACTTCAAGAAGGGGAAGTTGGAACTTCACTTAATTATGCAGACACAAATAGTGAAGAAATTACTCAAGCTAAATGGACTTGGGAAATTGTATCGCCACCAGTAGTTGCAGAACCTGCTCCAGTATATAATTGGGAACAATTTACGATTGGTCAAAATAAAAAGATCCAAGAGATGGTGGCTGCAGCTGCAAAGGCACAAGAACTCGTTACTGCAAATATGCAAATTGCAAAAACAGGAGCTGCAGCTGCAAAATTATTTTTAACTGCGGTATTGAATCCAAAAGTCATGATTTTGAATACTATTGCAGATGAGATTGATAAGTTTGTAAATGATTTTCTTGGGAAGGGATATTACATATTAGAAGTAGTTCCAGATGAACAATTAACTGTTCCGAAAGATAAAACAGGTAATGCAGTTGGGATTGCATTGTCGCCTGCCATACTTGCACTTAATTATTCTGCTGCCCTTGGAGTGGGATTGGGAGCGGAATTTAGAGATTTTACAAAAAACTTTTTTGGAACAGATGATCCCAATAAAGTAACTGAGTCAAAAGATATACCTCAAGGTCAGAGTCAATCTCAAGAAATACGTGAAAATGATGCAAATAGTGATAGAATATCTTTAGAAGATAGTGTATTTGGATTTCCAAAAATGACTCCATCTCAGGTTATTGGACAAATGATTGGTGCAATAGATGATCCTTTAGATGTAAATCGTCCAACATTTTCAACAAATACAGAAGTTGGTGCCCTTGTTATGATTTTCGGATTTTCAGATATGTCAGTGAATGTTGGAGAATTCAAGGATATTGTTGAAAAAATGATTGCGTTTTTTGGAGGCGACGAAGGATTGTTTACAGAAGGATTTAAAAAGATCGGAAATGTATTCGAGGCAGCTCTTGGAGGACATGAAGATCCTACAAAACATGATGTTACAGTCAATCTTGTAACTGTGAGTGGTATATTGGGAACAGAAGATGATATTGAGACACTACAAACGTATGGTGTTGAACAAAATTATAAAGATCATTTTAAGGTAAATGATTTTGTTGTTGGCCCTCGCATTAAATTTCCAGGCAGAAGAGCATTGGGGTATATCTCAAAGGCAGAAGAGGACGATATAGTAGCCGACAAAGGAGTTTATGTTAATCAAAAAGTAACAATTCGAGGTGCAACCGAAGGTGATTATTTAGCATGGAAGGAGTTTTCTAGTGGTTCTACAATTCAAAAAGCCCATTTTTACAAGAGTAGATCTCAATGGGTTGATCAAAATACAAGTGAAATTAAAACTGGGCCATATAGAAATGATTATCTTTTATTCGATGAAATGAAAGATGGGTATGTGTACAATGATCCACAAGGAGTAAAACTGGTGAAAGAAGGTAAAAATAAAGGTACACCAGAGTTGGATGCACTTGGTAAAAAACAGCCTGCAAGTCCAAATCCGATTACTTATTATGCTAATTCTGCAATAACAAAGGTAGAGAGAATACCAAAAGCTAAAGATAGTACAGAATTTAATGCATTTCTTTCACCAGTAGGTGCAGCAGAAAATATGACCATGAAAGTTGGTCAAAGATTAGATCTTGACGAAGGTCTTGTAGATATTACAGTAACAAAAGATGTTATGGGAACAGTCAAGGCACAGGATTCAAAAGGAGCACCGGCACCAAATTTTAAGAATGCAACATTGGAAGATCTCATAGGAGATGCTAAAGTATTTTTTGATAATTTGAAAACTTTTGCAAATCAATTGAGAGATTTGGCAGGAGATACAACAAAGGCAATTAAGGATTTGGAAAAATTTATTGATGATGCATTGAAAAGGCTCCAAGCAATTGCAGATAGTATTAATAAAATATTACAAATATTTTCTACTGGACTTCCCGATGCTGGTGTATATACTTTAATAATACCACCAGATCAAGTAATGGGAGTGGAGGGATTGAAATCTGCATTAAGTAGTGCTGGAAATGCTCCACCAAATACTTTAGATTATTCTGTAGGATTTTTAATGGTTGCTGATAAAGATAGTATTGAACTTCTTACTGATTTATTGGCACCAAAATAATAATATAAAACAATAAATATAAGTATTATGTCTATCGCACAAAGAACTTATAGAGATATGGCGTTCAGTATGTTCGCTAATCCCATGAATGGGGATATAGGAAAAAAAGAAGGTGCAGATGCAGTTAAGGGTGCAATTCTTTCTATCCTAAAGACCGATTTCAATGAAAGGGTATTTCAGCCTGAATTGGGATGTGGTGTTCGTGGATTATTATTTGAACCCATGAATCCTGTTACTGCTGAATTAATAAAACAAGAAGTCGAATCGGCCGTCCTTAGGCATGAAAGTAGAGCAATTATTGTTGGTGTAAGTGTTAAACCAATATACGATGAAAACAGGTACGATATATCTGTTTTGTTTAGAATTGCATCTACTTCTCAAGTGGAAAAAGTAGAAACTACAATGGAAGCGGTATAATACCTTATAAGAGAAAAACATGGCAGAGATAACAAAACTTAATATTACGGATCTTGATTTTGATTCGATTAAAAATAATTTGAGAGATTATTTTGGATCTCAAACGGAATTCAGCGATCATGATTTTGAAGGTTCTGCTATTTCTGTTATGTTGGATATTCTTGCGTATAATACTTACTATAACTCTTATTATGTGAATATGCTTGCAAGTGAATCATTTTTGGACTCTGCACAATTGAGAGATTCGGTTGTATCTCGAGCTTCAATGTTAGGATACACACCACAATCGGTAACTGGTGCAAAGGCCAATGTTGCAATTACTGTTACTCCAGGCGATTCTCCTGCATCAATCACAATAGATAAAGACACACAATTTACTTCATCGGTTAATGGAACAAGTTATACTTTCTGTACTGCAAATTCAACAACAATTACTCCTGTGGATGGAGTATATACGGCAACAGGTGTTACATTAGCACAGGGAATACCTTTAACATTTAGATATACCGCAAATACTGCGAATACAGAGCAAAAGTTCTTACTTCCAAATGCAAATACAGATACAGATTCTTTGACAGTTACTATACAAGAATCTGCAACTGATACGAACACTTCAGTATATTCAAAGGCCACAGATATTACAACAGTTAATTCTACATCCAATGTTTATTTTTTGAGTGAACATACTGCTGGACAATATAAAGTAGAATTTGGAGATGGTGTTCTTGGAAGAAAACCAATTACAGGAAACATCGTTCTTCTCAAAGCATTAGTATCAGAAGGAGATGACTGTAATGGTGCAAACACATTTTCCGCTGCAGGAACAGTCGGGGGATATTCAACTGTTTCTGTTGCGGTGTCAAATGCGGCATCTGGTGGTTCGGATAAAGAATCTTTGGAAAGTATCAAGTTCAATGCACCAAAAACATATGAAACACAAAATCGTGCAGTAACAACCGATGATTATAAAAAAATAGTAGAAGCGGAAGTTTCTGGTTTGGATAGTGTTTCAGTTTGGGGAGGTCAGGATCATTCTACACCAACTTATGGGACAGTTTTTATCTCTGCAAAACCAACTGGTGCAACTTCACTTTCAACTTCTCAAATTTCAGAAATTAAAGCTGCGGCTTCTTCTTTCAATATGGTTGCAATGACACCACAAGTTGTAGATCCAGATATTGTAGATTTGATTTTTAGTGTAACAGTAAAATATGATTCTCGTTTAACTACTCTTTCTTCTGGTGCAGTGGCGGAACAAGTTATAGATACAATTCAAACATATAAGACAAATAATCTTTTAAAATTTGGATCTATTTTTAGACATTCATCTCTTTCAACAAATATTGATAATACTGAATCCTCTATCATTAGTAATTTGACAACGATTACTGCTAAAAAGGGAATTACACCATCGACAACTACATCTGATAGTTATACAATCAGTTTTAATAATGCAATTTACAATCCTTCAACAACTTATGAAGGTGCAGTATCTTCAACCGCATTTGCATACACCGATTCGGATGGGACTTCTTATGCAACTTGTTATATTGATGATCTAAATGGTAAATTAAGAATATATTATCTTTCTGGTTCTACGAAAGTTGTTCTTGATAATGATACAGGTTCGGTAACTTATTCTAATGGATATATTTCTATTACATCATTTCAACCAGATTCTTTTGATGGTTCAACTTTAGATTTTACTATAGAACCAGCGGTCAATGATCTTGTGCCAATTAGGAATCAATTATTTGAAATTTCCAATACTAACATTACTGTCACCATGCAAGATGATGCTGGAACAGGAACAACTGTAACATCAACAAGTGCAACTGGAACTGTTTCTTCAACTACAACTGGAACTGCAACTGGTTCAACAACAACGTATTAAAATATGTCTGCAAAAGTAACAGCGAAAGCGGTATCACAAGTACAGAATCAACTCCCTGCATTTATTACAGATGAGTTTCCATTATACCAAAAATTCATGGAACATTACTATGAATTCATGGAATCTCTTTGTGTATATTATACTGCGGTTACAAGTTATGGACAGGAATTTACAGTAGGAGAAACTGCTACTGGATTGACATCGGGTGCAACTGCGACTGTAAAAGCCACAGGAGCAGTAACTCAACAAAAGAAATTGTTTTTAGAACCAACAAATGATACAAATTTTGTAGCTAATGAAATTATTGAAGGAAGTACTTCTTCTGCAAGAGTTACGATTTCAAGTATAAGTAGAAAACCATTAAATGCTACGAAAACATTTAAGGATTTAGTAAATTCAGATGAAACTTCAGTAGGATTGCTTGAAGCCTTTAAGAAAGAATTATATCCTAATATTAGAAATTCTGCAACTGGTGATCTTAGAAAATTCATAAAACATTTAAAGGAATTTTATCGTTCAAAGGGAAGTGAAAAATCTTTTCGTACACTTTTCCGTTTACTCTGGGGGCAGGAAAATCTAGATTTTTATTATCCAAAAGATGATCTTCTCAAACTTTCTGATGGTAATTGGCAACAAGACACAGTACTTCAACTATCATATGATGTAACGTATCTTGATTATAATGGTCTAACAATTACAGGAAGAAGTTCTGGTGCAACTGGATTTGTTTCAAAGGTTACTACTAGAAAATTAGGAACTATTCCTATTATAGAATTGGTTCTTACAAATAGATCAACTATTGCATTTAGTATTGGAGAAGAAATAACAGCAACTACTGCAGCGGGTACTGTAATAACTGCAACTGTTACTGGTCAGATGACGGATATTACAATTTCAGATGGTGGAACTGGATATGATGTAGGAGATACAATAACAATCTCTGATTCGTCCTTTGCAGGATTTGGAGCTGCAGCTACAGTTTCGTCAACTACGGCAGATCAAGTTACCATAGCAACAATTTCAAATGGTGGTAATGGTTTTCAAGTAAATGATCCTTTAGTATTCGACAATACAGGAACTAACGTAGATGTAACTGCTGAAGCAAAAGTTGGGACTCTTTCTGGTACATATACAGTTGATGTAATTACTACAAAAATAGCCGTAGCAGTTAAAACGAAATCATTTAATGTTGCAGGAGCATCTTCATCTCTTCCTTTTAGTGTTACTGTTTTATCTGGATATCTTGTTGGAAATGATTCAACATATGCAAATTCAACAAAAAAGGGAGAAGTTGTTTCAATATCAAATTCGGAATTAAGAGTTTATGATTTTGCAAATGAAACAACAAATATTGTACAAGATACGGCTGCAGATGAAGGGGATGCACTATTACTTGACAGTACAGATGGATCAGCGGATGCGGGGGATAATATAATGACCGAAGAAACTGTACCTGCTGAATGGGTAAATGGTGATACATTGTACCTTTTTAATGATAGTGAAGTAGCAATTTCTGGTGCAACTGCCGTAACTATTTCTGATTCTACAATAACAAATCCAACAGATCATTTGGCAATTAATACATCAGATTATGGTACAGATTTAAATGGACAAAATAGAAATAGTACATTTACAAGTGCAATGACTTCTGAAACACAAACTTTTGGAAGAATAGCTACAATTACTATTTCTTCTCATGGAAGTGGATATGAATCTATTCCAACTGTAACTATTGAAAATGATTATTATGCAGATCGTTATGAACCAGATTCAACCAATGGTGGATATTATGGGAGAAATTCTGTAATTACAATAGGTGCATTGGGTGGAACAATGACAGGGGTTAATATATCAGAAGAAGGATTTGGATATATTGATAATCCTTCTGTAACTGCGCCAGTTAATTCTACTGCGGCCACACTTGTTCCTGTTATGACTGCAATCAAAACTAAGCCAGGTGTACATATTGGTGAATCTGGAATGTTAAGTTCTGGTAAGAAAGTTCAGAATAATGATTATTATCAAGATTTTTCATATGTCTTGAAGACAACGGATTCCATTGATGTTTGGAAACAAGATGTATTAAAACTCTTACATCCGGCCGGAATGAAATTGTTCGGTGAGGTCGCAATTACAACTGATTTGAATGGAAGATTATTTGATAGAGGATTGAATAATATCAATTCTTTAATTGAAAATGTAGCACAATATCGTGATCTGTCTTTAGAATTTATTACAACTGTACTTAGAGATTATAGTGCAATGATAATTGATAGTACAGATGGATCAGCAGATGCAGGGGATAACTTATTATTAGAAGATGCATATGATGCAGGAAATATTTTAAATGAAGTTGCATTTAGAAAGGTTACTGCTGAATCTGAAATGAATAGAGAAGTTGAAGTAGAAAGTATTCTTAAAGGTGCATTTGCAAAAACTTCTGTTATGATGGAAGATGGTTCTTTATTAAAATATGAAGATGGATATCCCATTGGATATGAACAATATTTTGTAGATACAATTACAGAAAGTATAATTGAATATTTGCAAATTCTTCTTGCATCGGGTGGATATCCTGCGGAAATGTTCTCTTTAATGTCGGTTAAAGATGTAAGTGGTGTTTCTTCAGATCCTTATATGTATCTCGAATATGCAACGGATGAAGAGGGTGGAGCATTGTTGAATGAGGATGGTGATAATATGTTAGCAGAAGAGGCTCGGACTACTATTGTAACTTCCAATCCTCATTATTTTCATAGTGGTGATTTAGTATATTTGGATGAGTTTGAAGGAACTGGTTTGGAAGGTATAAATGGAAGTACATATAAAGTATCAGATGTAGATATTGTAAATAGTAAATTGATTCTTGATAGTACAGATGGATCGGCCGATGCAGGAGATGGAATCATATTAGAAAATGATGATTTTGGGTATTTGAGGAATGAAGAAATTGCATCTTTTACATTGAGTGATTCGACAACCGAATCTTGGCCACATGATACAGATACACCATTTGATGATTTTGATATATCGAGTGCAACAATAACAACAAATGGAAAAGTATTCCGGCCTGGAAGAGAAATGACTGCCGGAATTCCAAATGCATTATTAAGAGATGAATATATTGGAGAATATTCAAGTTATGTAATAGATAATTATGAACATAATTGTCCTGCTGATTTTAGTTCTCTTGTAGCTGATACTGTCTTTTTAACTCGACCAAGACACCTTTCTATTGAAAGTAATATTCTTATAGACAGTACTGATGGGTCTGCAAATGCAGGAGATGATTTACTACTTGAAGATGGAACTGCAAATGCAACTTCTGCAATAGGAAAAATTTTAATGGATGATGGAGTAGTTGATATAGATGCCACATATGAAGATTATGAACTTGTTATAACAGAAGGTCAAGAAGCCGTAGTTCACACTTCATATATCACAGATGAAGATATTTACGAAGATGATCGTATTATTTTAGAAGATGTAGATAATGGTGGTAAAATAGTCACAGAAGAGTCAATAATTAGAAATGGGGTGATTCCTTTTGATAGACCATTTCATTACAAAGGACATCCATACGAAAATAACAATGGATTTTTATATTACAATCATAAGATTGACCAAAGAGTTTCCGTATAAATATAATAGAATTATCAAGGAGAATTAATCGTGCCTGCTTTAGTAACAAACAATTTTAGAATTCACAACGCAAAACAGTTTCGTGAAATGCTCTCCGAAGCGTCTTTGTACGGAGGAGCAACTGCATCAACCGCACTTTCTACCAATGCATATTTGTTCATTGGAAAATCTGATGCATGGTCTGGGTCTTTTAGTGATACATCTGTACCAGATCCAACAACATCTGCAAATCCGTCATCGGATACAACGGCGAATACTTCCTATACACATTGGAAGGATATGATTGCCGCAAAGAAGATTTCTTCTTCTGATGTAAGTCATGTTATCACCAGACATAATTGGACTTCTGGAAGAGTTTATCAGATGTATAAAGATACTGAAACTATGTCAGATTTACTTTCGACAAGAACAGGACAAACAGTATCTAATGCAGGAGGAACTGCTACCGAATCTGCAAGTACATATCCCATGTATGTTATGAATACAAACTATGGTGTTTACAAATGTTTGTATAATGCAGAAACGGAAATAAGTGGTTCTAATTATGCAAAACCTTCTACAGTTGAACCAACTGCAACTACTACAACTGCTGGTGCTCCTGCAGCCCTTTCAGATGGTTATATTTGGAAATATATGTATACTATTTCTGCATCTGAAGCTCTTAAATTTGTAACATCCAGTTATATTCCAGTAAAACAAATTCGTGATGCAAATGCATACGGAAATACTGGAACAGCAGGAGGATTAGGAACTGGTGGAGTTAAAAATGATGGTTCAGATCAGGCAACAATCGAATATAATACAGTCGATGGTGCATTAGATGTTTTTGTTATTAATACAGATGGTACTGGTTATCACTTTGAAACAAATAAAACGATAACAACTTCTGGAACAGGGGCAGTTGGAAATGTAGTAATGGCGTCTCCTACGTTAACATCAAATGATAAGTATAATAATTCATCTATCTATTTCACATTTAGTGGAACTTCATATGTAAGAAAAGTTACTGATAGTGTATATGCAGGAGGAAATCAAACTCTTGTATTGGATGCAACAGTCCCACAGTTGACAGGAACAATTACTGCAAACGTAGCACCTTTTGCAAGAATTAATGGCGATGGCCATGGTCATGCAATTGTTTTGACTGCAAATAGTTCAGATACAGATGCAATTGGAGGAGTCACAGTAGTAAGTACTGGAAATAGTTTTACAACAGCCTCAGTTATTGTCGAACAACAAGGAACTGGTTCGGGAACTGGTGGAGATATTACTGCAATTATTCCACCAAAAGGTGGACATGGATATGATCCAGTTGCAGAATTGGGTGGATATTTTATCATGGTTAATTCAAAATTGACTCAAGATGAATCTGGTTCTTTTACAACAACAAATGATTTTAGAAAAATAGGATTATTAGCAGATCCTAATTCAGATGGTGTATATACACGATATACTGCGGATACTGCAACTCAGGCAAAAACCTTTACTTACACATCGAATACTGCTGCATTGAGTGGAGATATTACAATCACTCAAGGAACAGTTGGTGCAAATGGTGCAACTGCATATGTGGTTGATGTAAATGCATCTGCAAGTACTATGAGAGTGGTTAATATCACAAATGGTGCAAATTCAAGTGCAGGGTATGATGGAAAGCCAGGATCATGGCAATGTACTACTACGAATGTTGCAAGTGGATTTACAGGAGTTGCATCTGGTGTTGCAACTTTTACATTTACTGGTGGATCTGCGGTGTTATCGAATGTAGCAAATGGCGCAATGCAAATTGGATCTGGTGAAATTATCTATATCGAAAATCGTGCTCCAGTTGCCCGTGCATCTGACCAAACAGAAGACATTAAACTTATTATCGAATTTTAAGAAGAACAATATAAATGGCAAATGTTACAACCAATTTCAATGTATCTCCTTATTATGATGACTACGATGAGGATAAAGCGTTTTTAAGAGTTCTTTTTCGTCCAGGCTATGCAGTCCAAGCAAGAGAACTAACACAACTTCAGACAATTCTTCAAAAACAATCATCTCGTTTGGGTGATCATATTTTCAAGGATGGTAGTTCTGTTCTTGGTGGAGAAGTTACTCTTGATACTGAAGTTTCTTATTTAAAATTAAGTTCATCGGATACTGCAGCCACTTTTGCAGACGGAGTTATTTCTGACACAAGTGTAACTGCTGGGGCAGGAACAACAAGAGCACAAGTAATTGCAGCTATCAATGCTGTTGGATCAGATGCTCCCACTTTAATAATTAAATTTATTTCTGGAACTGCATTTTCTACTGGTTCTACCATTTACCTAGAAGGTTCTGTTGCTACTACTGCAACAGTAGCTGCAACTTCCGCATCTGGTAATGCTTCTGTTGTAAGTATTAATCGTGGTGTATATTTTGTGGGTGGATTTTTTGTTCTTTGTCTTCCTCAAACTCTTGTTCTTGAAAAATATAATAATACACCTACTTATAGAATTGGTTTAACAACTACGGAATCAATTGTTGACAGTACATCCGAAACATCTCTATTAGATCCATCTTCTGGTACTACGAATGCAAATGCGCCAGGAGCTACTCGTTTTAAGATTACTCTAACTCTTGCAAAAAAAGAAACTACATCGGGAGATCCAGTAGCTGCAAATGCAGATTCAAATTTCATCGAATTAATGAGAGTATCAAATGGTACTCCAACAAAACATACAAAATATCCAGTTTATGGTGAAATTGAAAAAATGATGGCCCGAAGGACTTATGATGAGTCGGGGGATTATACAATTAAACCTTTTCCAATTGAAATTGTAAATCATAAAGGAGCAACTGGAACTACTTCTGCATCATCTGATACAACAATTACTGGTGTTCTTACTGATTTTGAAAATGATTTTGCAGTCGGAGATTCGATATATTTGTCTTCCGCAACAACTACTTATGCAACTATTTCTTCAATTACCAATTCAACATCAATGGTTGTTGGTACTGCATTGGGGAATGGAACATCTCAGACAATATACAATAGAAATCGTGTTTCTGCAGCTCTTGATCCAGGCAAAGCATACGTTAAAGGATTTGAATATGAAAGTATAGGGACAGAATATGTTGATGTTAAAAAGGGAAGAGGGATTACAACTGAAACAAATTTTCCTATTAATCCAAATTTTGGAAATAGTTTAAAAGTTACAAATTTTAATGCGGGGAATGCTAATACAAATTCCAATGCATGGACTTTTAATCCAGAAGATCTTTCTCGTACATATGATTTACATAATGTTAAATTAGCAGATATAGATGGTACTGGTCAAAATGCATATAATGCTACAAAAATGGGAACAACAAGAATTCGTCAAATAGATTATAGTTCTGGCGAATTCACAAATGCATCTACAAGTAATACTGCTATTTTGGATATGTATATTTTTGATACCCAACTTTCAGCACTAACTTGTAATGTAGGTGTACCATACACTTCTGGTGAAACTGCAATCTCATTTGAAGCTGCAAAAAGTTCAACTGCAAACAATGCATATACTGGTGCAAAAGTCAAATTGGGTTCTGAAACAAGAGAAATTACTGATTTCAATACAAATCTTTCTATTGCACTTGAATCGGGTGTTGGTACTGGTTCTTTGGTTTTAGATAGTACAGATGGTGTTGCAGATGCAGAAGATAATATCATAACTGAATTTGCAGGTGCAACAATAAATCTTGCATTTTCAACAAGTGCAGATATTTCAAATACTGTAACAATTAATTATTCTACAAGAGAACTAGAATCTATTGCAGCCGTCAATTCTTCTGCAAGTTATGCGGTTGCAAATACTGTAAGAATGGATATTGATGACTCTGGAAAATCTGACACAAATGATTCTACAAGTAATACAGTAATTCAAGATACAGATTTAAATTCACTAGTATTTCCAATTGGATTTGATAATGTAAAAGGAATAGGAACTCAAAGTGGTACATCATTTACTGCACAAGGTGTTACATTTCAAAGGAAAGAAGTCCTTGATATAACATTTTCAGATTTTTCATCTGCAACTGGTGCAACAATACAGGCACCTACTGGAACAACTTTTGAAACAGAGGGATTGGGATCTGGAAATTTAGTTGCCCCTAAAGCTAACTATATTTTAGTTGCCGCAAATAATTCAGTAGGATTAAATGGGGGTCAAACAATTTCTGCTGGACAAATAGTTGATTGTACAGTCACAGTTGTAGATAATGAAAATGTAACAATCACACCAAAATTAGATGGATCTGCATTTTCTTCTGGATCTCTTAAAGGTAAGGTCTATGCAACTTGTGATATTGCAGGAAAAGGGCCAAAGACAGTTGCAAAGGTAACTCATAAAGCAGTAACATCTGGGGCCGATATTGTTGTAAATAATAAATCTTTGAATACTGATTGTACAAATGCAGAACAAAATAATAGATTGTCAAATGGTCATTTTATATGTCCACCTATTACTGGAACACAATCACTTGGAACTGCGGATGTAATTGAAGTCACCAATGTAATTGAAGCTTCAGCTGCAAACAATAATACTCAAGCGACACAATTTGGTACACTTGGAGTTGCAGTTGGAAATACTGCTCATGTTAATAATATTACATCACGTTTTTCGTTTAATAATGGACAGAAAGACAATTTTTATGATCATGCATCCATTACATTAAAGCCTGGACAAACACCACCAGCAAATAATATATTCATTACTTTCAATTATTTCAGTCATACACCATCAGATGGATATGTTTCTGTAACTGGATTTTTAAATGGTTCTGTTGATTTTGAAGATATTCCAGCATTTATTAGTCCAACAACTGGTGAAAGAAAAGAACGAAGAGATCATATAGATTTTCGTCCAGTTAAAGGATTTGCAAATGGTGCAACCAATGCAGGAATCATACAATCAAATGATAGTATGCCGGATGCGAAAATTAAAATGTCTGCAAATGTTGCATATTATTTGCCCCGAAAAGATAAACTGACACTTACAAAAGATAGAGTGTTCAAAGTTCTTGAGGGAATTTCTTCTGAAAATCCTGCATTACCAGCAGATGACGAAGATGCAATGACTCTTTACAACTTAGATATTCCAGCGTATACACATAATGCAAGTGATGTAGATACACAATACATAGACAATCGCCGATTTACAATGAGGGATATTGGTAAGATTGAGAAGAGAGTTGATCAGATAGAATACTATACTGCATTATCACTTCTAGAAAAAGAAGCAAACGATCTTTCAATCAAAGATTCTGCAACAAATACGGAAAGATTCAAAAATGGTATTTTAGTTGATTCATTTAATGGACACAATATCGGTGATGTATCTAATGAAGATTTCAAGGCTGCAGTTGATATGGAAATGAAAGAGTTAAGACCTACTTTCAGTTCAGATGCTTTTAAATTTACACATGATTCATCTGGATCAAGTGCAAATACTGCAAAAACAGGAGATTTGATTACTCTAGCGTATTCGGGAGTAAATGCTGTTTGTCAACCTCTCGCAAGTAATACTGAAACAATTAATCCATATGCTACAACTCAACTTAATGGACAATTATCATTAAGTCCACCAAGTGATGTGTGGTTTGCTGACTCTGAAAGACCAATAGTTCTTATCAATCTTGAAAATCTTAATGATCATTGGGTTGAGGGGAATGACTATGGATTTGGAAAACAATGGGATGATTGGAGTTTTACATGGAGTGGTGTTCAGGTCAATGATGATAATTTATTAAAAAATAGAAAAACATCGGCCACATCGAACACAGTATCACGTTCTGTAAATGTAATAAGTAAAAATAAGACACGTACTGGTATTGTTTCAACTAAACCACCAGAAACGATTAAGAGATCGGTTGGAAATCGTACAGTTAGTATTTCTACTATTCCTTATATGAGAAGTCAAAGAGTACAATTTCTTGCAAAGGGAATAAAACCAAATGCAAGATTTTATCCATATTTTGACAATACAGATGTTTCTGCAAACACAAAATCAGCCTATATTTTAACTTATTCTGCAAATGCATCATCTTCAAATTCTGGTGTATTTAATACTAAAGCAGGAGAACAAGTTACTTTAACCCAGACCAGTACAAGTGTAGGTGCAAATACTGCAAATACTACTGGAATAGCATTATATCAAAATTCTACAAGTATTTTGGTTTCAGATATTATTCAAGAAGTTACATTGTCTGGTGCATTCTCTGCAAACCCAACAATTGGAGATTCAGTAATTTTCTATTCGGATGCAGGGAAAACATCTGAAACTGCAAGAGGTACTATACAAGCATATGATGCTACAAAATTCACATTGACAGTTAATAGTATTTCTGGTACTATTGCAACAACAAATTATACAGGAAATACTGCATCTGGTGGTAATTTTGGATCTGCTACGATTTCTCATACAGGAGGATTTGCAACAGGAGAAGTTTTTCAAGGAACTGGATCTGCAAAGGCTAATGGTAATATCACAGGAGTTGGTTCAACAGGCCCAACATACTCTGGTTCATTAACTGCGGATAGACATGGGGTATTGGGTGGTGAATTAACAATTCCTGCAAATACATTTAGGACAGGAGAAAAACTCTTTAGATTGACAGATAGTTCGACTGATACAGTTGCAAGTACAGAATCGGTTGCGGAAAAGATTTTCAGAGCGCAAGGAATGTTGGAATCACGTTCTGGTAGAATGTCTTCAACTCGACCAATGGAAACGAAAAGAGAGAATGTTAAAGATAGTAAAGCGACACAGGATACTATCAATCGAATTACAACATCAACAAATTGGGTCAATCCATTATCACAAACATTCATTGTTGATCGGAACGAAAATCCAAATGGAGTTTTTGCAAGTAGTATAGATATTTTCTTTGCTGCGGTAGATTCAACTCTTCCAGTTACACTACAGTTGAGGCCAGTTGTAAATGAATTTCCAAGTTCATCTGCAATAATTCCTTTTTCAGAAGTAACTTTAAATGCATCTGATGTTACTGCAAATGCAGCGACTCCAAATGTAGCAGTTTCTACAACTGCAACAAAATTTACTTTTGATTCGCCAGTTTATTTGTATCCAGATGAATATGCAATCGTGTTAACATCACCTTCAACTGCATATACTGTTCACGTTGCAAATTTGGGAGAAACAGTTAAAAATACAACAAGTACAAAGGTTTCACAACAACCAAATGTTGGTATTTTTTATCAACCACAAAACTCTTCTGTTTGGCAACCAAATGTTGAAAAACAAATGATGTTTAAAATAAATCGGTGTAATTTTGATACAGGATCACATTCAGTATATCTTTCGTCAGGTTCGGAATCACTTTCTGGAAATACTTCTACAATCAATTATGATGTATTTAAATTGTCAACCAGCGAATTGACATTTTCTAATACTTCAATTGGTTTTTCATATAAGGGAATTGATGAATCAAAAACTGTTAATAGTGATTCAACAAGAACATCTCAAATAGATTCTTCTTTTACGAGTTTTTCTGCAAATAGGAATATTACTCTTGCAGCTCAAAAGAAAGTTGTTGCACCCATTTCAACAACTGGCCCAGTAACATATTCGGCCAATAACTATTATTTACGTGCAGTACTAACATCAAATGATTCAAAAATTTCTCCTGCAATTGATACATCAAGGATCAATCTTATTACAGTAGAAAATTTAATTAATCGTGGATCTTTTGCAAATTCAGATGTGGTAATTTCTGCAGCCGGAACAGGATATTCCGCAGGAACTTTTGACATATCTGGAACTGGTGGTTCTGGTGGAGTAGTAACAACTACTGTTTCTGGTACTGGTGCAATTACATCTGCATATATTAGTTCTGCGGGATCTGGTTATTATGAAGATGCTGCAATTACACTTTCTGGTGGAACAGCAGGATCGATTACAATTTCAACAGAACTGGGGGCAACTGGTGGAAATGCAAAATCAAAGTATATTTCAAGAAGAGTAACATTGGAAGATACATTTGATGCACAAGATCTTAAAGTTTTCTTGAATGCATATAAACCAAAAGATACTGATATTAAAGTTTATTATAAGGTACATAATGCAGAAGATCCAGAGGATTTTGAAGATAAACCATATACTATGTTTACTCAAGAAACAGATGCAAATTTAATTTCTGCAAATGAAAGTGATATAAAATCCTATGTTTTTAGGACATCTGCAAATAATATTTCTTATACATCGAATAGTATAACTTATGACAAATTTAAAACTTTTGCGATCAAGATTGTTCTTGGATCTGCATCAACTGCAATTATTCCAAAAGTCAAGGATATGAAAGCTATAGCTCTGGATTTTTAATATGTTAGCACAAACAGATGCATCGGGAATAGTACGAGATTTAAATAATAATGCACTTCTTTCAAATGATAGATCTGCAAGACAAGCCCAACGTGAAGAGTTTCAGAGACGGCAACAAATGCATAATAAGTTGAATGATATAAATATTATGAAAGAACAAATACAACAATGTTTATCGCTTCGTGATGAAATTTTAGAAATTAAACAAATGTTACTTAATCATATTAAAAGAGATAACCAATGGCATTCACAGGTGTAAATAGATCGAATGTTGCAGTAACGGATACGTTTGATACGTGGAGAATCCGTACTAACGAAATTAATACTTCTCTCAATGCAGCGACAGCTGCAAATACTGCTGATACAATCATGTGGAGAGATGATGCTGGATCTGCAAACGTAAATATTCTTAACGCAAATACTACAGTTATTACTCATACAGGTTCTTCTGATACTGCACTTTCTATAGTATCTGGTGTGGCTGCACAATCTGATGGAACATATGCATCTATCAAGACAACTGGTGGATTATATGCAACTTTATCTTCCAAGTTTGCGGCAGATTTGACCATTGGTACGAATTTATCAGTAGAAGGAAATACAACTTTAGGAAATGCTGGAACAGATACAATTGCTGTTACAGGTGGAATTTCGAGTAATGTTAATCCTTCTGCAAATTCAACTCAAGCCGCAGGTGCGGCCGCAGGGTCTTTTATTGGTCAAGCAGATAAACTTTATGCACACGTTTACTCTGCACAAGGTACAATCAATGCACATGAAGATGTAAGTGCAAATGTATTTTCTGTTACTTCTGCAAATGGTGCAGGAAATACCGCAGTACTTTTAAATAATGCAATTACAACTGGTGGAATTTTACAAGTTCTTTCATCTTCAACTGATACATCTGAAAGAGAATTAGTACATATTAATCAAAGTGGTGACGCGGGTGCATCTTCTGCATTGTCTGCATTAAAGATTACAACAGCGTCTGGTTTTGGTTTAAACATAGATGCAAATGATGCAAATGGAAAACAAGCAGTTTATGTAGATTCGGCTATTGCAACAACCAATTCCATGCATTTTGGAACTGCAACAACTACTGCAACTGGAGCACATTTTCAATTTAATTCATTGACTGATGGATCTGGAATTGATGTTACTACTTCATCAAGTAATTTGACTACTGGTGGAGCCCTTGTTGAGATATCTCAAACAAGTGGAACAATGTCTTCTGCAAATGTTGCGACATTAAGTTTGAATCATTCTGGAAATGGAACATATGGATTATTGATTGATTCTAAACACGCAACTGCAAATTCATCAATAAGAGTTGATTCTATTGCAACGACTAAAAATATTATTGAAGTGGTTGATAATGCATTGACTACTGGTGATATGATGCAATTTACTACATCAGCTCCACATACAGGACAATTAATTTCATTATCATCGACATCTACTGCTGATTCTGCAAGAGGTGAGGCTATAAAGATTCAGTATAATACTGCAAACACTTCTGCAATTGCATTTAAGATCGCAAACAATTCTGCGGACTCTTTTACAGTAAGTCAGGCAGGTGATGTTGTAATGGGTGGAAATTTAGAAGTAAAAGGAACAACCACTCAAATTAATACAACTACTACCATTGCACAAGATACTTCTATGGTTCTTGGTGCTCAGAGTGATGTTAAAACAGGTGCAACTTATACTGCTGCAAATCCAGCAGTTGTTACTTCAACTGCACATGGTCTGAATAATAACGATATCATATTTATTGTTGCATCTTCTGGAACCGCAATAGTATCAGAACAATTGGTTAAAGTTACAGATAAAACTACAAATACATTTGAAGCTGCAACAATTGCAGGAGTTGATATAAATGGAACAGGCGATTCGACATCAAGAACATTTTCTTGGGTTGGGCCACAATTAGATTCCGCTGCAAATAATGCAGGAATATTGGTGCCTGGATCGACTGCGGTTCATTCTTTGATTTGGGAAGATGACGAAAAATATTGGGAATTAAATGATTCGATTCAAGTCGAATCTACAGGACAACTTGTATTTCCAAAAGGAACGACTGCACAACAACCTGGCGGATCTGTTAGTGGAACAACTGCAGCCGCAACAACTGGTGCAATGAGATTCAATACAACCAATGCAAAATTTGAAGGGGTTACATCTGGAACAACATTTGAGAATATGTCAACCGAAGGATTTTCAATTTCGGTGGCTATCGCATTGGGTTAAATAAATAATAATATAACTTTTAAGAGATAAAAAAATGGCAACACAGTTCATAAATTACCAAAAAGCGTCTATTGGTACTTCAACACACCATATGATTGATGGTACTACTAAATCAACCAATCCTACTGGTGTGGCGAGTTTGGATTCTGGAAAGGCCCAAATTGTAATTGGTTGTATGCTTTCTAATAGATTGACCACATCTGTTGATGTAACAGTTGCAGTTAGAAATACAGCAACAGTTACTTATTTGTGTAAGGCTTTGGCAGTTCCCGCAGGAGATGCAATAGAAGTAGTACAAGGAAAAATTGTTATGGAAGCAGGAGATGAGATAGAAGTGTCCGCGAGTGCTGCAAGTGCAATTGATTGTGTACTTTCAGTATTAAAGAATGCATAATATTTAAAAGGATTAGACAAAATGGGTATAAAATACATTTCTGGATTCAGAGGTTACGATAATGCGAAACAGCATCTACGAAGAAGTGTACACGCTGGATCGGATTTGACAAGTGGAAATACTGTTCTAAATCCTTCACAAGCATTTGATCAACAAGCGTGTTTCGTTTATCTAAACGGAGTAATGCAAAAAGAAGGTTCTGGAACTGCTGGGGATTATACTCTCTCAGGAACTTCAACTGTAACATTCAACACCGCCGTTGCCACGACTGATGTTGTAGAAGTAGTTTCTTACAATTTTGCAAACCCAACTCTTCCAGAAACGATGATTGAGTCGAATACTACTATTAGTTCGGCACAAGCAACTTATCACAATACTTCTGTTACAGGTGCATCATATGATGCAAGTGAAGACACATTAACAAAAACATCACATGGATTTTCGGTAGATGATGTAATTAATGTAACGGCCTCACCAACTTCAAATTCTCTTGCAGTTGGAAGATATAGAGTCAAAACAGTAACAGATGCAAATAATGTTGTTCTTGAAGGAATGGATTTTTCAGCATTAACTTATTCCGCCGATGCTTCTTCAAATGTAGAATATAGTAAAGTACACTCACAGAGAGTCAATAATATGACTCTTATTAACAAAGCAATGGTATTCCTTAATGGAATGCTTTTGGTAGAAGATACGGATTATTATCGTGATGATCAATATGTTACAATAGATGCATCAGTTAATTTACTTCAGAATCATGTTGTTGCGGTTAGAAATTTTGGATCATATTCTACACCATCATCTACGGATGTTTCTAATACTTCAATTGAAATTGCGGATGAGGGAGTTGCAACTTTACTTACAGCCGATGATTTTACATCAAACACAACTGCTGTATTTAATTTACACGTTTCTGCAAGACACGCAACTGCAACAAATGATGCATACAGAACTGCACACATACTAATTCGTGCAGAAACAAATGTTGCAAGTGATTGTTATGCACACAGAGCATATGATGCAGGAAATATAAGTGATGAAATAGAAGTCAAAGATGCAGGAAATTACTCTTCCATATCAAGTTTCACGGATGGAAAAATAGGAATAGGTGTAACTGCTGATTCAAATAGATGGAGTGTAATTCTTGGAAATCGTGCAGGACATTCAATTATTGCAGGATTTAAAGCAATTGCAATTACTAATTAGGATAAAATAAAATGGCAAAAGGTTCATTAAGAGTAAATGGAATCATAGTAGATACAGATGGTGAGATAAAAGCATCAACTGGTGATAGTATTGTCATCCGTGAAGACGATGGTTCTGCTGTAATTACTGTAGATACAAATGGAAAAACTTCTATTGGTGGGCCAATGGATGTTGGTGTAAATGACACAGGACACGATGTTAAATTTTTTGGTGCAACTGCTGGATCATATTTGGAATGGGATGAGTCAGCAGATGAACTTGAAATCAGAGGTGGTGCTGCAACGCCAGGTAAGTTATTGCTTTCAACTGCTGAAACCACAGTTGTAGATGGAAATAAATTAGGACAAATTGATTTCCAAGCACCACTTGATTCTGCTGGAACAGATGCGATATTAGTTGGTGCATCTATTTACGCAGAAGCAGATGCTACGTTTTCCTCATCAGTCAATGCCACAGAGTTAGTTTTCGCAACTGGTGCATCTGAAGCCGCAGCGGAGAAGATGAGAATTACAAGTGATGGAAAAGTCGGCATCGGCTCGACTGCTCCTGCCACAATTCTGGATATTGCAGATGACCAGGCCAATGGTGCAGGTAAAACTCAAGTGATGAGATTGTATAGTGGTGCTGATATTGAGAACGATGGCCCTTATCTTACTTTATCAACTGGCATGGGAGATTGTAGATTAGGATCATATAGACAAGGTTTTGGTGGTACTGCGGGCGGTTCAACTTTTTATATTTCTAGTGCTTACAATGATGGGACAGGGGGTGCAACTGCTACAGCTGAAAAATTCAGAGTTCAGGGTGATGGAAAAGTCGGCATCGGCACGACTGCACCAGAAACTGCTCTTCATGTAAATGGAACTGGTGGGGGTGTAGTATCTGCTATAATGGTAGAAGATTCAAATGCGACTTCTGATCAACGAAGATTTAGAATGTATTCTTCTTCCCAAAAGGCACATTTTGATATTCCTAACGATGCCTTTAATAGTGCAACAGATGTTATGGCAGTTGATTTGAGTAATGGATATGTCGGCATCGGCACAACTGCTCCAGACCATTTACTTCATGTTTCACAAACCGCAGCATCTGGTATGGGTATGTTAGTTTATCGTAATAAAAATGCTGCTAATTCTGATAATGCACTTGCTAAAATTCATAATGATCATATTGATGATGACCAAGCAGCACTTCATGTACGACAAGATTCGGCTGGATATGCAATTCATGTTGAGTGTAATACCAATACTACTAATTATGGAAACGGAATAGCAATTTCTACTCAAGATGAAAACAATACAAGTTTTCCACTTTATATCGGCACTAACACTACGAGTGTTGAAGCAGGAAATGCTAGATTTGTTGTTCGTGCAGATGGAAAAGTCGGCATCGGCACGTCTGCTCCTAACACACATTTAGAAGTATCTGATGGAGTTCCAACTTTTAGATTAAATAGTACCGAAGGAAATGTTGGGGATACAGATATTCTTGGTGAAATATCTTGGAAGTCAGCAGATGCAAATAGAACTGGTGATCCAATTGCTTATATTAGAGCATTATCTGAAAATGCAACTGGGTCAGCAACTGGTTTAGCATTTGGTACTGGATTTGATTCAAACAATGCCTCAGAAAGAATGAGAATTAAAAATTCTGGAAATGTCGGCATCGGCTCGACTAATCCAGGCATGCTATTGGATATTGCTGGTGCTTCCACAACAACTCTACTTAGGCTCCGTAATAGTGATACAGCCGATCAAGGGGAGATGCAACGGATAGAAATTGATGGAACTAAATTTAGGATAGGTGAATCTAATGTAAATTCAAACTGGGCAGCATTTGGATCTAATGGTTCTAGTACAGGAATTAGATTTATAACTCATAATGGAACAGCAGAACAATCGAATGTTTATATTCATGAGAATGGTAATTTTTATGCTCCGGGCGGAACTGTTCATAATAGTACTTCTGATAAAAGAGTTAAAGACAATATGGAATCTATGGATTCAAAAGAAAGTTTGGATGTGATAAATTCTTTACGACCAATAACTTTTAATTATAATAAATATCTTCCCGCTTATAAACCAGAAGATGATACTACAACAAGATATGGATTTGTTGCTGATGAAGTAATGGAAGTCATAGATGATATGGTTGAAATAGAACCAAAGGCATTTTTGGGTGGTTCTCCATATGTTCCAGAAATTGAAAAAGAATATGTGGATGACTTTAAACATTTACCAACAGGAAAACTTATTCCCTTTTTGGTTAATGCAATTAAAGAATTATCAAAAGAAATAGAGAAATTAAAAAGTGGATAACTAAATAAAAATTATTAACCAAGTGAAATAATTTTAATTATTAGCAGGTGAAATTGAAAATTAATTCGATTATTATTGTAGGAGGTGGAAGTTCTGGATGGTTTACTGCATCTGCATTAAACAAGCATTGTCCAGAAATTGATGTTACCTTAATTGAATCCCCCAATGTTCCCACAATAGGCGTGGGAGAATCTACTGTAGATAAAATAAATCATTTTTTTCAAAGTTTGGGAATGAAAGATGAAGAGTGGATGCCCCATTGTGATGCATCTTACAAAGCATCTATCAAGTTTACTGATTTTTTTAAAAAGGGTGAGTTCTATCATTATCCTTTTGGGCCAGGTGATTTAAATTATACGAAAATTGTAGATGATCAGTTAGAATATAATAATGCATATGATTCATGGTTTTTCAAAAAGTATCTTTATCCCAAAACACCACAAACTGATTTTGCAGAAAGTTTTTGGCCATTCATGCAAATGGTGAACAAGAACAAGATCCATTCAAATGAAGATGGTGCAATACCAAATTTTGACATGAAAACCAATTGGGCTTATCAAATGGATGCGACAAAATTAGGTATCTGGATGAAAAAGAATTTGTGTTCTGATACGAAACATATTTTAGATCATGTCACAAATGTCAACTTGACTGATAAAGGTTGGATAAATTCTTTATCTACAAAAGAACATGGAGAGTTGCAAGCAGATCTTTATATTGATTGTACAGGATTCAATAGTGTGTTATTTGAAAAAACACTTGAAGTTCCTTATGTTAGTTATAAAGATATGTTAATTAATAATGGAACTTGGGTTACTAGAATTCCTTATGTTGATCCAAATACAGAGATGGAACTTGCAACAAACTGTACGGGCATATCTAACGGATGGGTATGGAATGTACCATTGTTTAGTCGAATTGGTAAAGGATATGTTTACAGTAATAAGTTTATTGATAAAGAAACTGCTCTAACAGAATTCAAAGAACACTTAAAAGAAACAAATCTATGGTGTAAAAATAATGATGTTGAAGAATTAAATTATAGACATATAGATATTAAAAATGGTATACATGAAAAGGCCTGGCACAAAAATTGTCTTGCAATTGGATTATCATATGGTTTCATGGAGCCAATTGAATCTACTGGATTGTTGGTAGTTACTGAAAAGATACGAAAATTAATAAATGTTTTACAATCCAAAGATAGACATATAAATCAAGGTGATAGAGATAGTGTCAATAAAGAAACAAAAAAAGAATTTGAAGGATTGAAACAGTTTATAGCATTTCATTTTACTGGTTCTATAAGAGATGATACAGAATATTGGAAATGGTATACTCAAGAATTAGAATTTGAATATGAAATTATTACTAAGGCTAGATTTAGTAATTTTTCTTTCAATGAATTTTCTCTTGCATGGCAATGTATCTCAATTGGAAATCATATGAACTTATATACTAATTTTTCAGTAGAAGAAGATGTTTCTTTAAATAAAAAAATGAAAAATTGTATAGCTCTTGGAATTGATCAAATATTTGAATATTGGAAGAGAAGAAATAACAAGATTAATCTACTGATCGATAAAAGTCCAACTCATTATGAATATTTGAAAAAAATAATTTACAAAAGAAAGTGAAAAATCATGAAAATTATATTCTGTCTGCCAGGGGCTTCTTACTCTGGTAAGAAACTTTTTAAATAAAAGATATAAATAATATAAATACATTAGAAGACAATAATAATTATTCATCAATAATGAAAGGAACGTGAAATGAAAATTCGTAATACATTGTTTGAAAATAAACAATACTTTGAAACAATCGAGAAGATACATTCTTCTGATCAACTCTCTGTTATGGATGCATATCGCATCAATCGGTTAGTAAAAAAACTGAATGAATTGAATACAGAGTATTTGGAGTTAAAAAGTAAACTCCTAGAACAGTTCGGAACGCCAGGAGAAGAAGAGGGTCAGTTTGTAGTAGAAGGTGAAAACAGAGAGCCGTTCATGAAAGAAATGAACGACCTTCTTAACATTGAACATGACCTTGAAACGGAAATGTTGTCCTGGCCGCAGAAAATAGAAGACGGATTTTCCGCAATGGATTTAAATATTATGGAATTATTTTTTAATATGGATGAATTAGAAGAACCAAAAGAAGAGGAAACTGCATCAGAATCATCTGATACAACTTAACATTAGGATAAAATAAAATGGGATCATTAGTCGCAGAACTCGCAGAAAAATTATCATCTGCAACAAATAATTTCGATATAGATGAAGGTACGATGTATGTTAATACATCTGCTGATACAGTAGGCATTGGAACAACCAATCCTGCATCAAAACTAGATGTACAAGGTACAATGCAAGTAGGTGTTAATGATACTGGTCACGATGTTAAGTTTTTTGGTGCAACTGCTGGTGCGTATCTGGAATGGGATGAATCCGCTGATGAATTGGAGATTAGAGGTGGTGTTGCCACGCCTGGTAAATTATTACTCTCAACTGCCGAAACTACTGTAGTTGACGGAAATAAGTTAGGTCAGATTGATTTCCAAGCTCCAGTTGATTCTGCTGGAACAGATGCGATATTAGTTGGTGCATCTATTTACGCAGAAGCAGATGCAACATTTTCTGCATCAGTAAACGCAACCGAATTGGTGTTCGCAACTGGTGCATCTGAAGCTGCGGCCGAGAAAATGCGAATTACGAGTGATGGAAAAGTCGGCATCGGCACGCCTACTCCTACACACACTTTTCACAGTTTAAGTACAGAAAATAAATCGTTTCTATTAGACAGAAACACAGTTGGTCAACCAGCAAATTTAAACGAATTTAGCGCACATTATGCCCTATCGATTAAAAATAGAGCTAGTGGTAGCTATTTAAATTTTGCAGGGGATGGCACACATACCTCTGTGCAGGCCACTGACGGTGCTGGGACTGCTGCTGCTAAAATTATATCTTTCAACCCTTATGGGGGATATGTCGGCATCGGCACGACTGCTCCCACCAATGTTTTACATATTGCTCAAGCTGATACTTCAAGTACATATATATCGTTTACAAATTCGACAACTGGTGGTTCGGGTACAGATGGTTTTTATATTGGAGTAAATGGTGGTGGAACAGCCGCTGTAAATTTGTGGAATATCGAAAATACTGCAATGAGATTTGCTACCAATGACACACAAAGAATGACAATTTTAGGTGATGGAAAAGTCGGCATCGGCACTAGTGCTCCTAGTTCACTTTTAGAAGTATCAAAATCTAGTGATGCGAGTGAAATTAGAGCAAGTGCTTGGTCTACAACTAATGCACACTCTGGTACAATCGTATTTACTAAATCAGCATCTGCAACTCAAGGAACTTATGCTGCAACTGCGGATGGTGAACAATTGGGAGCAATTCAAGCATATGGTTCTGAATCGGGCAATGGTATTTCAGCTGCAGCTGGAGCAATAATATTTTCACAAGATGGTGCTGCCGAATCTGGT
>VTLG01004222.1_pt1 | contig 30549 bp, 42 predicted proteins | sample 4694571 | NCBI WGS metagenome assembly VTLG01 (sample SAMN12604809, study PRJNA352737) | marine metagenome | biome: ENVO:00000447; feature: ENVO:00000209|ENVO:00000569|ENVO:01000036; material: ENVO:00002151; isolation source: viral sequences binned using virsorter ...
ATCCATTATGCCATTGTCTACCACCTACATAAGTAGTGACATTGCTAGTCTTATCTTCGCATAGTTCTTTGTAAAGAGTTTTCATTTTAGAAGTAATCTTTGGCTTAGCACCTCTAACTATCTCTAATGATGTATCTATATGCTTTTCCAATGGCAGACCATTAGCATTCCATATGCTTACTCTGAATTTATACTCTTCTCTTAAGTTTATAACTAAAGCTAAAGAGAAAGAACTATTTTTCCATGCATTTATTTCTTTTTCATCAGTACCACTCCAAAATGCTCCCATAGTATGATGTGAATGCCACCAAACATATTTCATATGTCCAGTTTGATATTTCATAGCATACTTCATTTTATATGCTGCAACTGCATCGGCATCAAGCTCAGTAGATGTACCACCATTTTCTTGCTTTAGTATTTCTACATCACCTAGCTTAAATCTGCCGTTTTTATCGGGAACTGCTGTCATTAGTCCTGATATCTCGTTTTTGTCTTCTCCATAAGCAAGACCAGCCCAAGCTTGTAGCTCATGCCATTCTTTTTCATGAATATAGAACATATTCTCTATTGTCATTATCTGCTCCCAGTTGCGAATCGCAACACTGCTTCTCTTTGTTGCTCTTCAGTTAAAGGTTCATTTACTTCAGGTTCTATTGGATAGAAATCTCTATAACAAGAATTTAAGTTACGAGGACTTTTTGCTCTCATAACCCACATTAAATTGTCTAAGAAATCACTTTGAGATGTTGTAGATATATTAACATTTACTACATAATAATCTAGTAAGAAATACTTATCATCAATTGTTAAATCTCGTTCCATTAATTCTCCAATAAAGCCTTCTACTTTATATCTATGCTCTTCATCCTCTAAATATGCAATAGCCATTTCTTCATTTTGATATGTAGTACATATCTCTGAGAATTGACATTTAATACTGTTACAATAATCATGCATTTCTTTTCTATTAACAATATTCTTCATATTGTCATTGTTATACCCTGTGTCATATTTTATATACAATGTATTAGGACAATTACTATGATGTCCAACTACAGCTGCATATTCTTTACTATAACTACCAGGCATTCCTAACTGTAATAGATTTAAATTATTGTAAGGATGTGAGTAATCAGTATTATAATACTGAGCCCAAGACATTAAAGACATAGTAGCATTTACTAAATCACCTTTCATAATAGATGTTTTAACTTCATCATTATACTTATCTAAACATACTGTTCCATAATAAATATTATTAGTATATCTTTCTCTACCAGCATTAGATATATATGGAAAATGTGTTTCTGTTGTATATCTATTATTAGTACTATCTAATCTATTCGATAAATATAATCCCCCACTATATAAACTACTTGTATTATAGCGTTTTTTATCTTGTGAATTAATATATTTCCTTAAACTAATACTAAATATTATATGAATAGGTGATAAAGGAGCTTCATGTAATAATTTATCTCTTTGAAAAATACTCATATTTAAATCCATTAACATTATATCAAAATGTAATGTTGCATATCTAGGATTATCTAAACCACTTACAAGTATTTTTATTGTTACACTACTCTGAGTCATTTCTCTTACTAAATCAGCTTCTTTTTCTAACTTTGTTACTATTTGAGTTAATCTTTGCTTAAACTCTTCTATGTCTACATTAGGGCTATATCCTTGTTCTTTTAAAGAATACTTTAATGCTTCTAATTCTCTGAGATTGTTTTCCCAGTATCTATAATTCCATGACCATTCTCTAGTTCTTCTCATTAAATGTTCTAAACCATTAGATTTGCCATTTATTTTATAAATAGTGTTAATTAAATATTCTCTAAATTTAGGTATAGTCCCTGGTTTCCAATTCCACGAAGGAGTAACAGCCAGCTTCACATCATCTGGAAGCCGACCGTTAAACCTATCAAGTGCGGAATAGAGGTCATCTTGTGGGCCAGTAGCAATACTATTTGCTAATTCCTGTGTAGGATTTAACAATACTGATGAATTTTGGGCATTAACATACTTTCTACCGTCCCAATATTCTTCGTTGTATTCTACTGTTGCCATGACTAACCTCCTGTCTTGTTGTTTGTTGCATATGCAACGTAAGCATTTTCAGACAATTCAAAATCATTTTGTCTTATAGTTCCACCAACATTAACTGTTGCTGTTGTAGGTATTTCAAGCTCATTTCTAAGCTCACCTACATTAGATGAGGATACATCTCTTGATGTAAATTCCCCGTTATTTAATAGATTGATTTTCAATGACATGTCTACAATCTCCTTATTTTATTCGTTATTGTTATCTTCTTTTATTTCAGGTATTTCAACCTCTGGTATTTCTTCTACAGCAGGCTCAATTACTTCCTGAACTGCTGGTTCTTCTACGGCACTATTATCAATTTGATTGCATGCTACAACTAAAACCAAACCTAGTATCGCTATAATCGTGATTATTCTTTCCATTATAATCATCTCCTTGTTGTTAATAAAAACTTGTGGAGGTGGTGAGAATCGAACTCACGTAGCCGAAGACGTGGGACTCACATCTAAGGACCTTACCAAGTCACCCCCATATTAAGAGTGTCAAACAGGTCTAAAAAAGGACTGGACAATGAATAATATTACAAACAGTAAACTAGGTGAGAATCGAACTCACGTAATGAATACCTAAGTATTCCGAACCATTTCGCCCCCATATTAAGAGTGTCAAACAGGTCTAAAAAAGGACTGGACAATGAATAATATTACAAACAGTAAACTAATCCAGTAACATACACAACCTTGGCTGGCCTCACGGTATCAACTCTCCACTCTTAATTATTGGCTAGCAATTGTAATATATTGCATATAACTTCCTTTTAGTCATCTTATTAAAATAAGATTTAGAACGGCAGAACCGTACGCTAGCCCAATTTACTAATTGATATTTGTGTTGATAAGGACACCATTTCATTAAAACCTCGCCTTTTTCTTCTCTTTCTTGACTGATTGAGTCATACCTTCTGTTATTTCCATTTGATAATCGTCAAACCATTTTAATACTTGTTTCCAACTTGCTTTATTCTTACAACCATATACTAATTCTTGATGATTACCTTTTAAAGTAAAAGAGGCAATACCACCATCATCAGTATCTACTAATTCATAGGCTGCTACTTCACTTAATACTACAACTGATTGTATATTTTCAGTAGTAATAACAAGGCAACCTAATACTATACTAAAGAACATCTCATCCTCTCTTTCCTCTTGTTTTGGCATTTTGACCATTTTATTAATTAAATTGTTCATATCTTGTGCTACTGGGGGTAATTTGCTCATTTTGTCTCCTTTGGCTCTTCTAGTTTCTTTGCTTTTCTCTGTTGTCTCTTGATTTCTTCATACTTACCTATAACATATTCATGAGTATGTAAGTCATTCATTGGATAAGTTTTATAATCACCTGCTATCTCAAATAGTTCATCTATGAACTCTATTAAAGTATCAGTTGTCCTGCTTTGTAATATTGTTGTGTCTAAATACATGATATTACCTCCATAATTAGGTTAATTATTGATATTGCTAAAGATATAAATACTGAATACATTACAATTATAGCTATATAATTAGTATGTTTAGCATAATACCTTATTTCTTTTAAAACTTTTAATTTGTCTACGTTCCTATCCAGCCGATATTATCTTCGGTAGGTTTCGTCTTTATCCACTTAGTTTGCACTAAGTATACTAGCAGGCTCAGTAGTTATAGACTACCACTCTTAACGATTAAGTTATCTCAGCAACTACTTACATCTATACAAACCCGCCAGCCTGTATAGTGTTTTCATTACAAAGTATAATATCCCTTGTGAGGATAAAATACTCTCTATTCACCGAAGTGTAGAGAATTAGAGCCCTTTGCTCTTAATCGCTGTAGCTGTTTTACATAGTTATCATTATTTTATGTGACAACGGCATTTATATTGAGTCGCTTACAGAGAAGCTTGCTACCCTATTAAGGTAGTAAATACTTCGCTCAATACTCCAATAATTATCTGGTGAATAATTATCAACATATTTCAGGTGTCGCCCTTTATCACTAAAGGATTAACCTCAATATTGGAACACAGCCTAACCACCACAGCTCAGCTTCAGAGAGTTTTTCATCTCTTTTGTCCCTACAACTTATCTTATTGCTTGTTACCAAGCTCAACACCATTACCATTTGGTGTATAATTACTCTATTGCACATAGACTAATTACATAGTTGCTTGTATCTTTGGGCTCTTTACGAGTGCAATAACCTTGTCAGATTATCACTTTGGGCATATCTCTATGCTTATCCTAACGATATGATACTACCGTGTAGATTTACTACAATTAAGTATAGCCGTAGCTATAATATTTGGTGTTTTTTTTTAGAGAGAAAACATGTTCCCAAAAACTCTAAAATCCGTTATGGAGGTTGCATAAAAGCTCCTTTCCCTTAGTTAATGTTATTATTTATATTGTTAACTTAACGGATTATTTAAAGAATAGGGCACTACATGATGCAATGCCCATTCTTTCTGCAGTTGAGACATGATATTAACAGAATTTCCTAATATATGTCGCTATGATATATGTGAAACATATCACAAGAAGCTCAAACATTTGAACATCAATGCTCATTATTCTCTCCTTCATATCTTTTCTTTATTTGCTTATCTCTTTCAGATAATATCCAGTTTAAATCAGGTCTTTCTTCACCTTCTTTAATCTTAAGACCTTTACGTAATACTTTTTCAAGATCATAACGTTTATTCATGACTTCACCACAATTAGACATATCTTTTACATTCTCAAGTATTTCATCAAGAAATATGATGATGTTTAATGCTGTCCTACTACAAATTACTGTTTGATCCAGTTTACCAATGCTTGTTTCCATGCATGTCTCCTATTTGTTAATTAAAATTTATATAGGCTCTTATTACTTGTCCTACAAGGTATAAAAATACTATTATTAAGAATATAAATGTTCTTTTGTCCCATTTATCATGTTTCATGTCACCTCCTGGTGTTTGGTATAAGTTTATATATATACTACACGCATGTCCGCATGTAATAGTACTATAATAAGGGGTTAAGGGTTAAAATAGTAAAAGGGGGCAAGAAGGAAAATTAAACTCACCCCCAACTACAATACTATCCCAACTTATCTATGATCTGATCTAACTTATTGTTCATAGCTTTATTATCCTGCTCTAGTTTATAAATCCTAGTTTGTTCAGCAGTATATTTATGCTTAGTATCTTTCTTACTATCTGATGCATCTTTAACAGCTTTATTTACAGCACCACGTTGAAGCCCTGTGAAAACATTGATACCTTGTTCTTTGGCATCCATAAGAGTTATAGCCTCTGATATATCTTCTAGAGTTCTGATAACTTTACCAGGTTTAGACCATTTACTCCCAGCATCCTTAGCCATGAGACATAAGCCATAATTTTCTAGTCCTTCTTTAAATTTGACAGACATAGTTTTACTCCTTTTATTTATTAATTAATATTAAAAAAACTAAAATCAAAAATAACTAAAAAAACCGTTTGAAAAACCTTCCTAAGGCACGGGTGTTTTATAGAAAGACCAAGCACTAAAATGCTACAATTTTTAAAAGTCGTTCTAGGATTGCTTACATAAATTGACTTATGAATTTAGTAAAACGCTAAGTCCCTTATTTTTAAGGTAGTTACAAGGATTTTTTTTTGTTGTTTTTTAATATATATTGTAGTAAACTAGTGTACTAAATTATAATTAATAAGGAGGTCATTATGAGTGACAAAAAGAAGCCTAATGGGCATAGGACATATATACTAACAATAGAGTATAATAATAAGACCTCTGAAATAATAAATATACAAGAAGAGTTTGCTGAAACTGACTCTTCATTTTATTATGGAGATATATCCTTAGAGGAATATTGGGATAAAGAGGCAATAGATTTAATGCCCCTAATGTATGATATAGGGGTATCATAAGAGACGCGGCTTAGAAGCCGCTTATAACATAAGGAGGGAAAATGAGTGATACATGGACACTAGCAAAGCAGCTAGATGATGTAAAGGAAGATGTTAAGGATCTTCAGGAGGTGGCGCATGCACCTATATTTACTAGAGAACTTATTGATGAGTTGTTTAGTAGAATAGATAAACTTGAAGCTAAATGTGCTGACTGTTCTTGTGGAAAGAAAAAAACTAAAGCTAAAGCCTAATGCGTATATATAAGGTTAATGGTGTAGTTCACAAGGTTTATGAGCCTGATGACACTCTACCAGAAGGAATGGTAGTGATTGAGGACTGGAGGGATGGTCACATAGGTGACTGGGTGAAGACCGCTGATGACTGCGTGATTCAGATATTAAGGTCAGGCTCAATGCTTAAGCCGAAAGGCAAAATACGGGAAGTTCGTTACATAGGTACCTGCACTGGTACCTTTCCTGTTTCTAAGAGGGTTGTATTAGATTCTTCTAGAAGACATAATATATATTCCTTCAGTGGTAACAAAAAATCAGATGAAATTTTACTTGACAGGAAAAATTTATCTAGCAATGAAACTTTATTTGTTGTATATTTAAGTGCAGGAATGGATATGGAAAAAGCTTATTTAAAGGCTTTTCCTACTAATAATAGGAAATATGCCATTCAAAGAGCTGCAAAATTGGTAAAAACTGAGAGGGTGAAAACCGCTATGAAAGAAGAGTTAAAACCTGTATTAGAAAAATTAGGTATAAATGAAACAAGCATTTTAAAGAATATTAACTCTATAGCTTGTACTGGCACTAAAGAAGAAACTAGGTTAAAAGCTTTATTTAAACTAGCTGATATAATGGATTTAGAGGATAAAAGTAGAACAACTGTAACTCAGGTCCAGGGTATAGCTTTTAAGGGGTTTGATCAAAAACAATTAGAAGAAGCTGAAAGACCTCAAATAGAAAAGGAATAACTATGTTTGGGAAGAGATTTAATTATAGAAAAGATGCAATAGACAGGAGAAATGCCGGGATACCAGGTAAACCTCGATGGGGAGGTGGTAGAGATATCCCTGATCCAGCAGGAACAAATACTCAGGTAGGACCAGGATATAATGCTCCAAATATACATGGAGGATATCCTAATCCATATCCAAATGAAATGCTTACAGATCCCCAGTCTGTTGCTGAAATACATTACGGTGGTTATTACGATTGGTTAAACGAAACAGGGACAGAACATACTGGTTGGGCATCTTGGAATGATTATATAGGTGGTAGTGGGAGTAGTGCTGATAATTGGTATGATTACATGACTGGTGCTAGTCAGATGTGGCAAACGCATGAAGATCAGTTCGGTCAAGATCATGGTTGGAACCATGGTGGAACAAGCACTGGACCTGCAGGACAAGCCTCTCAGAGTTGGGGTGGTAATATAGGAGGTTATGGAGATTTAGGGAACTGGTCATCAGGAGGTAGTATGTGGGGAGATGCATGGAGCGATATTGTTGGGCCAACTCAAACACAAATCCCAGGAAATTATAATTCAGAGTGTGCTGCACAGTGGCAAGCAACTCAAGGTGCAGGCTATACAGGTTCGTATGAAGAATTTGCAAGCCTTTATTGCTAGAGAGGAATAGTTATGCCATACGGATCAACGCCAGGAGGACAGCAATATACACCACCAGGAGGTACTGGTGGAGGATCAGCATTTATTGATTATTTATCAGGTTATTTTGGAGGAGAAGGGGGAGGAGGATCATTTGGTATGCCTAGTTGGTTTCAACCTGTTTGGGATAATTTTCAAAGTGGAGGACTACAAGGAGTATCAGATTGGTGGCAAGAAGGATATGATAACCAGTATGCTCCATGGCAAGGGCAAGGAGCAGGAGGACTTGGTTGGGCTTCGTCAAATTTACACAGCTATGATAACTTTTATGACTGGTGGAATTGGGCCTCTAGTTATCCTGCGGGTGATGGAACTCCAGGCGTAATGTCTGCTAGCCCTAACGATAGGATGTTTAATACTGTACAAAATCAAGGACCGCAAACTTTAGACCATAGGGGATCGCAACCTATTCAGCCAAGGAATAGACATAATGCATTTGGTCCTCGAAAAATGCCAATGTAAAAAAGGGGGAAGCCGTGAGTAATTTTATAGATCTTATTGTGGCAGATAAATTGACTCGTGAAGAAAGATATAACACTTGTAAATCATGCCCACATTTCGAACCCGCAATGAAACGCTGCAGATTATGTGGCTGTTTTATGAAATTAAAAACTAAAGTAATGTTCGCAGAATGCCCAGACGGAAGATGGTAATATGAGAGTTTTGGATAAAATTATAGATTCTCTTGGAGCAGGAGCGTGGGAAGAGATGGATAATGCTGTTGTTCGTTTAGATGAGTTTCAAGAGAATGGGATGATAACCCCACAAGAACACGATGCCTTGAGGCATTATTTTGGATTGCAAGCAATGGCAAAGGAGTATGGTGGAAGCGTTGCGTGGATAATGGGATTGGTAAACGAAGGATTAAACCTTGTAGTCCCAGGAGAACTCGGAGAACAAACTCGAATTGATATTAAAAACAATAATATAGCATTAGATCATGTAAAAAGGGGAGTAGCTGTAGATTTAAAAAACATTAACACCTATGATGATTTGAAACCTTTATTAGATGTTCTTATTGTACCTCCTCCTTATAAAGATAATTATTAATGGCAAATATAAACTTCCATAATGTGTCAGAGCAAGAAGAAGCGTTAGAGCTTGCTAAGAAAGATATGATAGCTTTTGGTAAGCTATTCCTCCCAGATGATTTCATGAGATCAGAAACGCCTTTTTTTCATTACGAGGTTTCTGATGCCTTAAGTAATAAAGATGTAAGACAGTTAGGTGTTATCCTCCCAAGGGGACACGGTAAAACAGTATTAACCAAATGCAATATACTTCATGAGTTTGCTTTTACTAAAGAACCATTGTTTTATGGTTGGGTAGCTGCATCCTCTAAAATATCAGTCCCAAACTTAGATTATGTAAAATATCATTTAGAATTTAATGAGAGATTTACATATTTTTTTGGTAATTTAAAAGGAAGGAAATGGACAGAAGATGATATCGAACTTAAAAATGGCTGTAAACTTATTAGTAAATCCAACTTATCAGGAATTAGGGGTGGTGCTAAATTACATAAAAGATACGACCTTATCATACTTGATGACTTTGAAGATGAGAATAATACCATTACGTCTGAGTCTAGAGCTAAAATCTCTAATCTTGTTACGGCTGTTGTGTTTCCAGCTTTGGAGCCTGGTACTGGTAGGTTGCGTATTAATGGCACTCCCGTACATTATGATTCATTCATTAATAACATACTCATTGGGTATGATAAAGCAAAAGCAAAAGGCGAGGGAGACACATTCAGTTGGAAAGTAATAACATATAAGGCTATATTGCCTGATGGAACACCTTTATGGCCTTCATGGTTTGGTCACAAAGAAATGGAAAGAAAAAAGAAATTCTACACGGATTCTGGACAACCATATAAATTTTATCAAGAATACATGATGGAAGTTCAAAGTGAAGAAGATTCTATATTTAATAGAAATCATATAAAATATTGGGAAGGAAATTTTAATTATGATGAAGAGTCTGGAATATCTACAGTTACTACTCAAGAAGGTGATACGGTCCCAGTCAATGTCTTTGCTGGTGTCGACCCTGCTACTGATAGTATTAGGAGGGATAGCGACTACAGTGTTATATGTTTCGTTGCTGTTGACCCTAATAATAATATTTATATACTCGATTATATTAGACACAGGTCACTTCCTGTATTGGGTATACAGGGTGATTCTAAAAAAGGGATTGTTGATTATATGTTTGATTACAACAAAATCTATCGCCCTTCCTTATATACGGTTGAGGACACAACTATGTCAAAACCCATCTTTCAAGCGTTGGTGTCAGAAATGCGACGAAGAAACGACTTTGGAGTTAAATACACTGCGGAGAAACCTGGAACAAGAATGTCGAAACGTGATAGGATTCAAGAAATTTTGGCACAAAGATTCGCAATAGGAAGCGTACATTTAAGAAAAACACATTATGATCTAGAACGTGAAATAATAACTTTTGGTCCTCGTATGGCTCATGATGATTGTATAGATGCATTAGCTTATGCATGTAAATATGCACACCCTCCAAATAATTTTGGTGAAGGGAGAGAGGGGTTCTATAAAAAGAAACCTAAAGCAAAGAGTTGGATTGTTGCTTAAAATGTATTATATTATGTTGAAGGATATTATTAAAATTTATGAAATTAGGCGATTTATTATTAAAACATAGGTATATAAATAAGAAGCAATTAAGTGAAGCTTTAAGAGAACAATCAGTTCAAGCTATACAATATGATAAAGCTATACAAATAGGAAAAGTTTTGATAGATAAAGGATATGTTACAGTAGAAGAAATATCCGAAGTATTAAATGAACAACAACAAGAAATAAAAGAGGAGAAGGCTGTGGCTCATAAAATAGGTGAAGATACATCGTTTCAAATGGATTTAAAGTTTTTAGTAACCATTGGAGTTGTGTTAGTCTCTGCAGTAGGTGTATATTTTACATTAACAGGTGCGGTAGAAGATAATACGAAAGAAATAGATAACATTAAATCTATGGGAGATTTAAAAATAATATCTTATAAATTAGATGAGTACGATGAGACTTTTAAAGATCTTAAATCTCTATCTACAAGTTTAACTCCTCTGGCTACAGACTTAGCTTATATAAAGGATGAACTTGAAAAACTTAGGAATAAGAAGGTTAAGATACCTGAAGTTGACTTATCAGGCATTGATGATTGTAAAGAAAAATTAGATGAAATAAATGCGAAAATAGAAGCATTTGAAGCAAGAGTAAATAAATTAGAAAAAAGAAATTCAGGAGGGAGTAGATTTTAGTAATGTGGTATGCGAAAATTATTTGTTATCTGGTTACGTTTGTTAGCTTACTTTCTGGTGGTATATTTAGTAACTCGACTATATATGGCTCTGCATCTTTGGGTACACCATATGTAAAAGGAGATGTTGAGTTTGAAGATGATTATAAATATAATATTGGAATACGTAAGATTGCATTGTTTCCTTATCAATCTTCAAAGAAATTTTACAAAGGAGATGAGTCTGCATTAAGTTCTGCATTAAGTGATAATGCATTATTTGGTGCAGTTAAAGGCTTAGAATATTTAGCTTCTATTAGTTTTGTTAGAAATAGAGGGCATGAATTTGAAGATCATGAATATTGGGTAAAATGGTCTAATAAAAACTTTATTACTAAATTTAAATATTTAGATAAAGGGAGTAGAGATCTCCAATTTGCTTCAATTGATTTAAGATATAAATTAGAATTAGGTCCTGTATTATTATCATTAGGTAGTAATATTATGGGCCATCCAGTTTACGGTCATCCTGCATATGATGACTATGAAGATCCTTGGTGGGAATTAGCTTATGAATATGGATATGTAGATTATCTAGTTCCTTTACATGATTTAAATGAAAATGGTGAAATTGATAGTTATTGGATATGGATTGAAACAGACGAAGATACACTTGAAGGTTATTGGACTATGTATTATGAAGATGCTGATTATTATTGGGAAGACCCTGACTCCAATGCAGTTGCATATTCTGATTCAGAATTTATACAATATCATTTACCTCATGTAATACATCAGTATAATCAGGATAATAAAGAAAAAGAATGGCAAGCTGAAGCCAGTATAGTAATAGGATTAGATTTTTATATAGGGAATGACAATTATTATTCCCATATTTGGGTCAACTCATTCTTGTCGCCTGTTGGTTTGACAGAGAAATCGTATGATGGGGGTGAGGAGCAATATGACATTGGCGCTCTGGTTGGAGCTAATCTAAGTGAGCATATTGGGGTATTTATTGAGGGTAGTAAATTAAAATATTATGGTAGAGAAGAATATACTATAAGCACTGGAATAAACTGGAGATTCTAAATGGAATTACATGCATTTATGTTTGGTTTTTGCATTGTATTTCTGGGAGGATTATGGGTAATATATGGAAATAGATTATAGAGATATAGACGATAAGAAAGAATTAGAGATAATATCAGAAGCTGTAAGGCCTGATCAAATTAAAACATTACAGGAAATGCTTTTATTAGTATTAGCTAATCCTGAAATAGAAACAAATGGAAAATTTGATAGTACTACTAAGAAGTATTTAAAAGAATATATGTTAGATACATTTAAATTAGGTGATGAAAATATTACAAACGATGAAGCTGTAGATAGTTTTATATCTCTATTAGATGGTAAAATAGAAGAAAGGCAATCAACAATAGAAGGTTCCATAGAAGACGAGGTTATGGACTGGATAGAAATGGTAGATTAATGATACAAGGAATGGTAGTAAAAAAATTAGGTGGAGTTATTTTTAAAATGGTAATGAAACAAATTATGAAAAAGTTTGATTTAGACGGAATACAAAAATATGTAAAAGAACCTAATGAACTTGATAAAGATGTAAAGATATTAAAAAAAGAAAATAAAATGCTAAAAAAACAAATGAAGCAAGTTCTTAAGGCAGTAGATAAATTATTGTAAAGGAGGCGTTATGCCAAGAGTAGGAAACAGAAGATTCCCTTATACTGCACAGGGAATGAAACAAGCAAGAAGACATGCAAAAAGAACAGGGCAGCCATTGTCAAAAGGATATGGTCAAGGGACAGACAGAAGAGGAGGATCTAGACTAATGCGTAATCCAGGTATCAGCCCCAGACCTAGAAGAAGACCTTTGAGAAGAGGTAAGAAGTATTAATGGCTAAGATGCATATGTGACCTTATGAAGGTAAACCTCATCCAGTTGGGAAGAGACATAAAGGAAATAAGATTAAACATTGGAATAAAGGACCTGTTCAGTTTAGAATGGGCAATGGCAATTATAAAGAAGGAAAGTAATGGTTTCAGACGATAAAGTTTTTGATAAAATGGTAGCTTCAGAACCTGAGGTAGATTATACAGGAGGTAAGGCAGATGAATATATTGAACAGTATACTGATAGACCTGAAGATGCAGGAACTTTAGAAGGATTACATGCTACTTTATCAGGAATAGGTATAGTGAATCCAATTGCGGATCTAGCTAATATGTCTTTATATGTTATGGAAGGAGATTGGGCTATGGCAGGTGTTTCTGGATTAGCAGCTTTAAGTGTAGTTCCTACCGCATTTACTAGTTCTAAGAAGATTATTGCTAAATCACTAACGGAAGGTACGGATAATTTTTCTAAATATAATCAAAAATTAAACGAAATAGGTGAAACTGCATCATATGTTAATAAAAAAATTATTAATGAAGGCGGTGTTGATGTCGCAATAAGTCATAGTAATAAGACTATCGTAGAAAGAGGAAGAGCTGCAGTAGTTGTTAAAGTTGAAAATTTAAAAACAGGAAAGATAACATATCAACCTTTTTATAGATCAACTGGAACAGGACATTCTGCAAAAAGTGTATATAATTGGCTTCCTTTTGAAGGTATGATGACATCTAGTGGTTCTTCGGTTAGTGTTAGAGTTACCAATACAAAAAATAAAATATATAAGTCCGCAGATGAAAGATTACCTGGATGGAGAGGTACTGGTCCAGATGGAGTATTAGAGAGAATACCTGGTACTGATAGGGGAGTTAGATTTAAAAAGGATATAACTCAACCTGGTTGGCTAGTTAAAGCTTTCAAAAATTTTCAAGATGAATTAGTAGACTCAAATGCTGCTGGTAAGATTAAAAGAGGTCTTCCTTTGCATGAGAAAATAGATCATCATTTAAGAAACAATTTAAATTTTGATGTTATTTCTAAAAATTTACATAATTATATACCTGATAAGATTTATGATTTAGGTTTAAAAACTACTAAAACATCTAGTAAGAAATGGGACGAGATGAGTATTCATGGGACGAGATGAGTATTCAAGAAAAAATAAAAGCAATCAGTGAAGATCCAGATAGATCAAAAAACTTTCTTAAAAGAGCAGATGAGACAATACAGGAAAACATAAGAAGAAGTAAGAGAGGCACAAAGGGGGATTAATGGCAAAGCCAACAAATAAAGAGATAGTAGCAAAAGTAGAAATGCTAACAAGAGTTAATAATACTTTAGTAGAGATGATTGAAACATTAGGTATAACAATGAAAGATTATATAGACTTTAAAGGTGATACTAAGGATTATCAAGAATATTTAACAGATAGAAAAAAAGTTAGGGAACAAATCATGAGAGGTTCAAATGGCTAAAAGACAAGATAAAAATGCTCAAAGAATTAAAAGAATGTTTGAGTTATCTAATTCTACAACTAGAAGTCAATGGGAATTTATAAATCAAAAAGGTGCTGACTTTGCTAATGATAATCAAGTAACAGCAGAAGAAAGAACTATGTTAGAAGAACAAGGTATGCCTACTTTTACTATCAATAGGATTATGCCTGTAGTTGAAATGTTAAATTTTTATGCTACTGCTAATAGACCTAGGTGGCAAGCAGTTGGTGTTGAAGGTTCTGATACTGATGTAGCTTCAGTATTTTCTGACATAGCTGATTATGTATGGGATTTATCTGATGGAGTATCTTTATATGCTAATTGTATAAATGACGCTATAACTAAAGGTGTTGGTTATTTATTGCTTACGGTAGACCAAGATAGTGACGATGGTATGGGAGATGTTAAGATAATTCAACCAGATCCATTTGATGTTTTTGTAGATCCTAAAGCAAGAGATATGCTTCTTAGAGATGCTGGTTATATTATAATTAGAAAAGTTTTACCTAAAGAACATTTGATCCAATTATTTCCTCAATATAAAGCTAAGGTTAAAAGAGCAAATAGTGATATAGTAGGATTTGAAGAAAATTATACTGAAAAATCATTTGGATCTCACCAGAAAGATTTTATGCCAAAAGATATAGGGGAATCAGAATCAGTAACTCAGGAAGGTGAAAACGATCAGTTGATTGAATTTTTTGAATGTTATGAAAAAATTAAGATAGAATATGTGAATGTATTTTATAGAGTTCCTCTAACTCCTGAGCAAACACAACAAATGCAAGAACAAGTTAAAATCCAAATGGAAGATCAATCTAAAGAATTGCAAGTAAGGATGTTAGAAGAACAACAAAGATTGCAAATGGCTGTTCAAACTGGAGAAATACTACCTGAAAGATATGAATTGGAAATGGAAAAACTTCAGAAGGGTATGGAACAGCAATTACAACAAATGCAACAACAACTTATGTCTGAATTGCAATCTAGAATGGAAACCATTGAAAGTAAAGTTATTAGTAAAAAAGAATTTGATGTACTTATGAAACAAAAAGATTTTGCAGAGATGGTTGTTGATGCAATTACTTTTTATCAAAATAGAATTAAATTAAGCTGTGTTGTTGGAGATGTAAGTCTTTATTCTACTATATTGCCCGAGAATATAAAAGAATATCCTATAGTACCATTTCATTATAAATGGACTGGAACCCCTTATCCTATTTCCGCAGTATCCCCTTTGATTGGCAAACAACAAGAGATAAACAAATCTCATCAGATCCTAATACATAATGCTTCCTTAGGAAGCTCATTAAGATGGATGTATGAAGAAGGATCTGTCGACACTGAAGTATGGGAAAGATATTCTAGTTCTCCAGGAGCTTTATTACCCATTAGACCTGGGGCTACACCTCCAACACCAGTTCAACCTGCACCATTGAATAATGCTTTTTTTAATTTATCTCAAGGGGCTAAAGCAGACATGGAATATTTAGCAGGTATATATTCTTCTATGCAAGGAGACACTGGACAGCAACATGAAACTTTTAGAGGTATGTTAGCTATAGATGAATATGGAACAAGAAGAATTAAACAGTGGATGAACCATCATATTGAACCAGCGTTAAAACAATTGGGAAAATGTTTAGTTGATTATACTCAGTCTGTTTATACTGCAAATAAAAGATTTAGAATAGTACAACCAAGTGCAATACAAGAAGGTAAAGAAGTTGAGATTAATGTACCATTGTATAATGATATGGGAGAAGCTATTGGAAAATCTATGGATTATTCAGCTGTTAAATTTGATGTTAGAGTTATATCAGGGTCTACATTACCTCTTAATAGATGGGCTTATTTAGCTGAGTTAAAAGAATTAATGCAAATGGGTGTTATAGATGATATAGCTTTATTGGCTGAGACAGACATTAAAAATAAACCTTTAATTGCTAAAAGAAAGAGTATGTTATCTCAATTACAAGGACAATTAGGCCAAATGGAAGAAGCTCTCAAAGATAAAGACGGGACAATTGAAACTCTTGAGAGACAATTAGTACAAGCTGGCATAAAAGGTAAGGTTATGCAAGCTGAAATGGAGATAACTAAAAAGAAAGAAGAAGTTAAATCTGACCTTGAAGACTCTAAGACAAAACTAGAGTCTGGAGTTAAAGAGGCTGTAGATAACTTTAAAGATAAAGCTACTGTAGAAGGTACAAGATTACAAATGGCAGTAGAGAATGCAAAAAAAGATTTGCAAAACAATAGTAAAGAGTAGTATATTATGGTTATGATAATTAATAAATTATTCAAAGGAGAGGAAGTATGGCAAAATTAAATGAAAATCAAGGTAACCCAAAAGACCAGGAATTGGATTTTGGCTCCGATGATTTCTTTAGTAGTTTAGACGATAGTGTCAATGGTATGGTCAGCGATCAGCCTAATGACACAAAAACCACAACAGTAACCCCGAAGGAAAGTGGCTCCCCAGCGGTAACCCACGATAAAACAGACGGCTCTAAAGTGGATTGGGAGAAAAGATACAAAGATTCAAGTAAGTCGGCAGTTAACATGGCTGGCAAATTAAAAGAACTAGAACCTTTTGTACCTGTTCTCGAAGCGATGAAGCGTGATAGCGGACTCGTTGAGCATGTTCGTGATTATTTAACAAAAGGTGGTAAACCAGCAGATACAATTCAGAAAAAGCTAGGTCTTGATGAAGATTTTGTTTTTGATGCACATGAAGCTATGAGTGATCCTGAATCAGATAGCGCTAAAGTTATGGGCGCTCATGTTGATGGATTAGTCCAACAAAGAGTTGGGCAAGTAGTTAATGGCGAAAGACAAAAAAATCAAAAGATGCAAGCTTTAATGATGAGGAAAAGACAAGAAGCTGAGTTCATCAAAAAGCATAATATGTCTAAAGAAGATTTTCAAGGTTTTATTGATGCTTCTAAAAGACATACATTATCTTTAGATGATATATATTATCTTGTTAATAAAGATAAAGCTGCTAAAAATACAGCTGACGCAACTAAAAAAGATATGTTGGGTCAAATGAAAGCAGTTAGAGACATACCAACGAGCGCAGGCGATTCAAATAGTCAACCAGCGATCAATAACCCTGATGAAGTAATATTCAATGCTTTAGCTGGACTTGATGGTGACGTTGACGATCTGTTCGGTGGAAAATAATAAAATTAAGGATTCTACCGAACTCAATTAACCAATCCTACCTGAAGGCACATTAGTGCAGTTGAAGAAGGATTAAATTAAAAGAAGGAGAATCCAATGTCGGATATATTAAGTATAGGCACAGTTGCTGATGCTAATAGTCCAAGTTCGAGTGGCTCGACGCTGGATACTGGTGTTCTTAGACGAAAGTATAACTTTGGTGATAGAGTATCAGAACTAGCTATTTCTCAGGATCCTTTCTTTAGGTTTGTTAGTTTAGTTTCTAAAAAACCTACAGACGATCCTAGTTTCAAGTTCACAGAACGAAGACAATCTTTCCATAAGCGTTACGTGTATGTAGAAAAAACTGGTTCTGGTTTTGCCAGCACTAGTGATACTACCGCATTACCTAATACTGAAGGTAATACTGCATATTTTAAGGTCTACACAGACTGGAATGCAAGTGGTAATACGCAAAACATTTTTGGACAAACATCAGTTAACTTTGCAGGAACAAACTCGCAACCAGAGTTTTTAATCCCTGGTCAAATGTAACATCAGTTAACTTTGCAGGAACAAACTCGCAACCAGAGTTTTTAATCCCTGGTCAAATGTTAAAAATAAACACAAATACAGCAGCTAGTACAGCAGCTACTGATGGATATCAGATTATTCAAATTACAGGCGAACCTGATTTAAGTACAGCAGGTTATGCTAAAATTACTGGTAAAGTAGTTAAAGAATCAGGAGCAGCAGGCTCAACTGTATATTGTGTACAAGATGTAATAACTGGAGTAAGTAGCGCAGGTATTACTCAAAGCAACGAAGCATTAGAACATGCTAGATGCTATGTAGTAGGTACTGGGCATCAAGTTGGCTCTGGTTACCCAGAAACTTGGGATGATCAACCATTCACAACTGGATATGGTCAAACTCAAATCTGGAAAACTACAATGGCAATGAATAATACTGATAGAGCAACTGTTCTGAAATATGAAGGTAATGAATGGGCTCGTATCTGGAAAGAAAAACTGATTGAACATAAATGGGATATCGAACAATCTTTGTTATTTGGTAGACAGGCAACTGTAAGTTCCACTAATTACACCCAAGGTGCTGTAGATTATATAGGCACTTATGGTAATGCATTTAGTTTGAATATAAATACTAAAACACAAGATGATTTCTTAGATGATCTATCAGCTTATCTTGATCCAAGATATAACAATGGTAAAGCATCAGTATTTTTCTGCAGTACAGCAGTATGGAACTGGTTACATAAATTAGGTGGTTATTTCAATAATAATCTTAGCACAGGTGCAAATTTCAGAGCAGATTTTGCTGTTATGGGATCTAAATCTGTCTTAGGATTAAATACTACTACAATTAATACTCCTTACGGTGATATGAATGTAGTAAGAAATGTTCACTTAGATGGAACTAATGTTAAAATGCTGGGTATTAATATGAAATATTGTTCTTATAGACCATTAGCTGGTAATGGTGTAAATAGAGACACATCAGTCTACGTAGGAGTGCAAACTCTTGAAAACTCTGGGGTCGACAGACGAGTAGATCAAATCTTAACAGAAGCTGGTATGGAATGGCAAATGCCTGAATGTCACGCTGTTTGGACTAACTAATAGGAGGTTATTATGGCAAATCCAATGTATGGACAAAATAAGTATGATAATGAAGCTCAATTGGCTGCTAATATAGCTAATGTGCATCATGCTGTTATAGTAGAATCAGCATGGTCTGATATTACTGTTACTGCTGCTACAGCAACGACAGTTACTATAGCTCAGCCTGCGACTTCAATGCTATTAGATTGCTATGTTGTATTTAAGGGCACTACTACAGTAGATGATACTAGTGGTGATGACCTTGATTTCGACTTAGGAACAAGTGCTAATGGTGGTCAATTAGTTGATGGCAAAGCTCTGTATGATAATGGTGGTGCTGCTTTAACATTACCTACTGACATAGCTATCCCTGTAATTAAAGATGGTAAGGGTGCTATAGTAGGAGATATGTTAGGGTATTTTGGGCTGACTAATGAAGCAATGACTATTGCAGGTCAATTGTATTCTTCAGCTGCAAGAACATTACATGCGAGTTTAATTCCTATAGCTGACGCTTTAGATGCCGGTGGTGCTTTTAAAGTAATCTGTGTTTTTGCAGATGGCTCAGAAGAACCAAACGGTTAAGGAGGTAGATTATGGCATATGTAGGAGGAACGCCATCCTGGAATGGCAAAAGAGTAGATTCGCTTTCAGCGGCTGTTACTTTAGATAGAGATGACTCTGGTAAAGTATTTATGGTTACTGATTCTGGTGGATCTGGCTACACTGTAACATTGCCTACCCCCGCTAACGCTGGTATAGGTTGGTCTGCTAAATTTATTAACAATTGTACAGCTGGTGGAACTTTAAATGGTTCTGGTGGTGAAGATGTTGTTTTTAATGATGGTCAGACTGATGTAATGGTTACGTTTTATACAGACCATAACAGTGATGTTACTGACGATGATGCATCTGATACTGTTGGTTTCGACAATACATCTGTAAAAGGAGATTGGATAGAACTTTTTTCAGATGGAACAACATGGTTTGCTTATGGGCAAAGCGGTGTTGATGGTGGTATCTTAGTAGCAACGTAGAATAAAAATGTCGGTGCCTGGCTTGGTGAGCTTCCCCTCCCTGAGCTGGGCACACGGCTAAAGGAGATTAATGGCAACATTTCATTTACAGGTAGAAGGATTGACAAGTTTGGCGATAGATGGGACATCTACGCCTACTGAGGCTGAACTTTCTCAATTTTTAATAGATGGAGTTTTGGAAGTTACTACTAAATGGTTGTTGGTATCTCCTCAAGATAGGAATTTGTTTGTAAGAGAAAGTGCAGAATATGATAGTAATTCTAGTTCTCCTTTCAGTGATGAAGTTGATTTAGTAAGTGTTTTAAGAGAAGCTGGAACTACTGGTGATTTTAGGTTTTGTAAAGAAATACCTGTTGCATTAGAATCTAGAGTACAGGAGACAAGTAGTCTTTTTTATGCCTCTAAGTATCATCCTGTATATACACGTAATGCAAATGGAGTAATTAAAGTCTTTCCTGAACCTGCTGGTGGTGGTGCTAATTCTTACAAAGTACTTTATATTAACAATGAACCAAAAGGAGATGGTACTTCTGATTCATTGGCTCATGGCCATAGTGCTATAGGATATTTTCCATCAAAATTAGTAAACTTAGTAAACTTAGTGGTAATGTATGCCTCTATAAAGGCCTTAGAAGCTAAGATTGCTTCCTTTACAATTGATGATGAAGACTCAGAGCTAGTTCAATCTTTAAGTAATTCTTATAATAACTTAAGGGGTCAATATGATCAGTATTTTGGATTAAAAGCTAAGGCTATGCAACCTAAGCAACAACCAGCACCTCAAGAGCAAACACAACAACCGCCACAAGAACAGGAGGAATAGTGAAAGTAGAAGAAATAATGGAAAGAGCTGCAACATTAGATACTGGTAGAGCAGTTGCATATATTAAAGATGCTCTTGAAGAAATTAATAAACTTTCTTGAAGAAATTAATAAACTTACAGAATTTGTATTTAGAAATGAAAAGATTGATATTACTGAGAATCAAAGATTTTATGATATACCCAATGAAGCTTTAAAGGTTTTAGATATTAGGTGTAAAAATCATCTGAATGACAAAGATGAATATAGGACTATAACAAGGCTTATACATGAGCCTCCAATTAAGGATGCAGATGGCAGTTAAACAATACGGATATTATTTTAAGGGTAGTAAATTAGCTTTAGTTGAAAAAGATACGTCTTTTGATAATGATGTAACTTCTAAAGAATATGGTCCAGGAAGTGATAGAGCTCAATGGAAATCACCTAAATCTACTGTAGCAGATGGATTAGAGATACAATATACTTATGTCCCAACATATAAAATAAACGATGAAGCTCATTATGATACTACCATTACTAAATATACAAATGATGGTAATGGTTATTTAAAAATAGATGGAACAACAAATTTTGGAACTCTTACTCCTGCAGTAGCTGCTGATGGTTATATAGTATTACAAAATGCAGGAAAATATAATGGGGTACATAAAGTAAGATCTCTTGCTACTACAAATACAACAAATGATAGTATTGTATTAGATATTCCATATAGTGCAACTGCAGCTTCTTGGATTAACTTTGAAGAAACTGTAACTTTACTTTATGATATTTCTATATTAGAAGATGAATCTTTTGACATTGATTTACCAGATTATATGTGCAAGGCTATAGTTTGGTATTTAAAAGCAAGGGAAGCAGATGATCAAAGGGATATACAAAGTTATGAATATTATATGGCAAGATTTAGAAAACAATTAGAAGAATTTAAAGCTATTAGGCATCCAGGACCTAAGATGGTTAGTAGCTTTTGGCACTTAAGATAGGGAGAAAAATGAATAAATACACACCACAAGAAGCTGCAAATATACAGATGGAATATACAGATGGGACAAGTAGGTAGTGCTTTTATAGATGGCGCTTCTGGTACTTTAAGTCCTCCAACTGGATGTGTTATAGTAGCTATACAGGTTGTTCAATCTACTACTAAAATTGACTTATTAACTGCAGAAGATAGTAGTAGATGGATAGATAACGTTGATGCTGCTCATAATTCAAGTACACATGCGCAAGATTCTGAACATGGATCTGGAGGAGAGGTTTATGCTGTTGGAACATTGCTATATCCAGGAATGACAATATATGGTAGATGGACTGCAGTATCTACTAGCCAAGGTGCTATTATCGCTTATTTTGGTAAATAATGTTAGGTTTGCACTTACAGTTATTTGGTAAATAATGTTAGGTTTGCACTTACAGTTAGATTCAGCTCAACATGATTTAAGTAGAGAAATATGGAAATATACTGATTCTGAATCAGAGAGAAGATTATGTGCATCATTTGATGGTACTGGTGATTACGTTTTATGTGATTTTTTTGATGATATGGAAGGTTCTTCAGAATGGACTGTATCTTTTTGGGCATATTTTAACTCTGACCCTTCCACTACACAGCAGATAATTCAACATGGTGATAATCAAACAGGACAATCTCAACCTCCATTTATGACTATAAACTTTAGATATACTGGTGGTGATAAATTAATGAATTTCATATGGACAGATGGTAATGAAGCAATGAAAAAATCACCTAATGATTTAGATTTCAGCGACAGTGATAATCAAGATAGATGGATACATGTTATGTTAACTTGGAAGAAAGACGAAAATGGCGGTGATGTTATGTATATGCAGGATGCTAATTCACCTTCACCTTCTTATCTTTTTGGTTCTGCTGGCCCTAGATATCAAGATAGTGTTAATAATAGAACTACAGACGTTCCAGCTATGAACGGAACTGAAAATCAGCAGAAAATGGCTATAGGAGGTTTTTATGTTGATGGAATTGGATTATTAACATCTTTTGATGGTAAAATAGCCGATATTGCATTTTGGAATAAATATTTTGATCAACAAGACGGACATGCTCTTGCTACTGGATTTTCACCAATTAGTTTATATCCTGATAATTTAAAACATTATTGGCCTTTAAGTGATGATTGGGAAGACGATGGAACAGCCACTTCAAGAGATGATGCTCCTGGAACTGCTTATGGAGATGCATCAACAGGAAATGCATTATGATAAAAGATATTAAAGATATTATAGATTGGACATTAAAATATTTAGATATGTACTCTGAAGATGCAGCTGATTTAGTATTTAAAACAGGTATGGCTGAAACAGGCTATAAAGCGATTAAACAATATGGAGGAGGTCCAGCTTTAGGCTTTTGGCAAGTTGAACCTGCTACAATTAATGATACTATTGAAAATTATGTTAAATATCGCTCTAAGCTCGAAAAACTACTCATTTCCTTAGGATATGATGAAACCCATAGTGAGATGAGGGTAATGAGCAATATAGCCTTACAAGTAGCATTTTGTCGCTTAAAGTATAAAAGAGATAAATATGCATTGCCAAAAGCAAATGATTTAAAAGCTCAAGCTGAATACTGGAAAAGGGTATATAATAGTCATTTAGGGAAGGGGACAATAAAACATTTTATGGAGGCTAATAATGGCGCATAAGAGTGTAAGAGAATATACAGGTATTGAAAGTACAAATTTACAATATGAACAGAATGGTTTTGATTATTTTAGTGTAGATAATAGCGCTATTAGTGGCTTAAGTTATTTAGAGATTCATGCTGGAAAAGGAACTATTGAACTTGAAAGCTTTGCAGATGGAACGGATGGGGATGGTACTGATGTTGCTGTGACATCAACGGGTCATGGTTTATTAAATGGCGATGAAGTAACTATCACAGGAACTACAAATTATAATGGAACTTATACTGTGGCAGACAGAACAACAAATACATTTGATATTGAAACAAATTTTATTGCCTCTGAAACAACTGGAAATGCAGGCACTATAGCTAGTTTTACATCTCGCAAGAATCAACGTTATATTGGGCTAACTGGAGATGATCCTCATTGGATAGCTATACAAAATTGTGGGAGTGTTGATAATGGAGGTGCTCTTGAAAGTGTACAACTTCAAGCACAAACAGTAATTGGCGATGATTTTGCAGTTAGTGGTGCAATTAACGTAGCACCAGCAAATGATTTGAACTTAAATATAGGTGATATACTATACGGAAATTTCAAGATGATAAGATTAAGGATAACTAGTTTAGCTAATTATCATAATAGAATAAGATTAATAAGAGGAGCATAATATGGCACATAAAGGCGTAAGAGAATGGACAAGTGAAGAGTTATCTAGTGTTGCGTTAGGTCAAAATGGCTTCCATATAATAAAAGGGTCAGGAGAAACAACTGCTGCATCTAAGGGTATAACTTATTGGGTAGCAATAAAAGCTGTAGATAGCGTTGTTGGAGTTCAAGCTAGAGCATATGGTGATGGTGATGATTTTGCTATAAGTGGTACCCAAAATACAACAGCTGGTAATAATATTAATATAGCTGATGGTGATATAATATATGGAGCATTTGATAGAATATACATGGATCAGTCAGCTGAATATATAGTTGCATATATAGGTAAATAAACAACAAGGAGAAAAAAATGGCACTTAAAAAAAGAAAAGGTGGAAAGAAAGCTGGAAAAGGTGGAAAATCCGCTGGAAAAGCAAGAGTAGTAGCTAGAAAACCTAGAATGGCTAAAAAAGCTAAAGGTAGATTTGGTACAGCTAGAGGCCGTGGTAAATACACAGGTAAAAAATAGTAAATAAATCAAGGGGGAGTATGGCTAAAAAGGCTATAGTTAAAAGAGTACTAGTAACTCCAGATAAACATTTTCCTTTGCATGATCAACCTGCTATAAATTGTCTTAAGAAAGCTATAAAGATAATTAAACCAGATGCTTATGTAGACTTAGGAGATACAGGAGAGTGGGAATTATTTAGTAATCATCATTGGAAGACTATTGATAGACCGCCTGACAATATATTAATACCTATGTTAGATAAGTCTGTCAAAGAAGTCAACAATGGCATGGATCAAATAGATAGATGTCTTGATAAAGTAGGATGTAAAGAGAGGCATTTTGTCCAAGGTAATCATGAAGTATGGCTAGACTTATATGCTAAAAAGCATACAAGACCTAGATTTTTAACTGAAAATGCTTTAAAGTTAGATGAAAGGGGATATGAATTTCATCCTTATTTTAGAAAGATACCTTTAAAGATTGGTAAGTTAAACTTTACACATGGCCATAGGACAGGAATGCATCATGCGAAAGCTCATATATTAATGTACGGAGAAAGTGTAATATATGGACATACTCATGACTTGCAAAGACATACTCATACTGGACTTGGTGGCACTGTTAGTGCATGGAGTCTAGGTTGTTTGAAAAACATAATGAATGATGAAGACTGGCTAAAAGGAAACTTAACTAATTGGAATCATGCATTTGCAATCGTTGATTTCTTTAAAGATGATGATTACGTTGTTCAAGTAGTTGAAATTATTAAAGGAAGAACTTGCTTATGGGGTAAGGTGATAGACGGAAATAAATAACAAATAAAGGAGAAATGATATGTTATCATTTTTAACAGCGAATTGGGAATGGTGTTTATTAGCTTTATATGTATTGGAAAAAGCTATTAAATTAAGCCCTTCTAAAAAAGATGATCTTGTTTGGGATATGATATTAAAACCTATTGTAGATAAGATTAAAGGGTAGTTAAGTGCCTAAGTCGCTTAAATTAATAAATGACTTTTCTGGAGGTCTCGTGGATGCTTATCATTCACGAGATATACCAGAAAATTCTTTGTCTAAAAGTGTTAATGTACAATTAACACAGAATGGATCAATAGAATTAATTGCAAGTCCTGAAACTAAAATAAATTTATCTGGTGATTTTTTCTTTGATTCAATAAATACTTTTGATTATCTTCAAGGGCATCAAATATTTCATTTTAAATCTGATTTTGCATTAAGTCAAAAAGTTAAAGTGTTATCATTAAAACAAGAAGTTCTTGCTAGTGACACTATGAGAGTTTACACAAATTTTCCTCATGGATTTAAAGCAGGAATAACTATCACTTTATCAGGAGTTCATAAAAATTTCCAAGGGCATCATCAAGTTTATCATGTTGCTGATCCATATAGTTTTGATATATTCACAACAGATCATTTAGATAATAAATATATAATCCATGGAGACTTAACAACACAACTTTTAAGTGGTGAAGGTGGAAGCGCTCTTACTATGGGAGCTTCCTTAGATAATGATAAAGAGGATACGGTATTGACTCTCGTTCAAGATACCATAAACGCTAGTCAAGGTTTAGTAGGGTCTTTAATAAAAATAGACACTGAAATAATGCTTGTTACTGGGAAAATTGATGAAGGCCCATTAAAATACAAAGTTCAGAGAGGTTGGCCTGATGGAAGTAATGGATTAGCGTCTCACTCTACTGTTCCTAGTGATATTTATTGGCTCGGTGATACACTTGAAGACGACCCAAAACATATAGAAGATAATTATAGTGCTTCTGTAGGCTATGCTCATTATCACGAAGAAGTTGGAGAAACTGGTAAGGATTTATTTATTATTATGAACGGATCTAAGGTGTGTTTAACTGATGGTAATATTTTTCTAAGAAATATTACAGATTTATCAAGTTCATATTCCCCTATATATAATAATAGCTTTTTACATCTAAGTGATAAGCATAAAAATAATAGTTCTTATACCTTTGTGTCAGAGCGAGAAGCTAATATTTTTCCTGACGGAGAAATCTCTCCATCTTTTGTTAAGACAGATAATGGTATTTTAATTTCAGCTTTAGTTGATAATGAAGCCACAGAGCATAATATAGATGTTATACATCCTAAGCTTATTAAATATATGACACCTCAAAAAAGAGGTACTGGTTATGCTAATTTAGTAGATACAAAAGCTAATTATGGGCATACAGCTTTTGATTATACAAATGTTGATACGAGTATAGCTGCAACAGATGGAACTTTAGAGTTTGTAGCAGAAAATTCTGCTGATACTATAGCTAGATTTGTAGTTTCTCATAGTACTAATTTAACTGTTCAAAATGGGAGCTCTTATACAGTTAGCTTTCACATAGGTAGAGAAGATCCTAATACAATATATACAAATCAAATTGATTTACCTGTTATATATTTTTCCGAAGATAGCAGTGCAAATGATGGGGAAATTGCTAGAAGCTCTCAATTTAAAGCTAAATTAGGTTATAATTCATTTACTTTTACATGTGAGAGTGGAGTTTTCTCCACAGACAATAAGTTGGGAGATGATTATATACATACTAGTGGATCGGGATCAACAACAACTTATTTAATATTCGAAACTTACAGAAGATGTTCTTATAGAGTAAAAGATTTAACAGTTCATCAGGGATGTACTGTGTCTAATCATGGATGGTACGGTCTTCAAACTGGAAGCGATGGACCAGTCTCGGTATACACAGAAGAGGGCAATACTGTCACTGAAACAGTAAACAGCCCTATTGCTTTTTATATTGCTTTAAATTCAGATACAGGTGTAGACAATGGTCATTGGAATTTTACAGATATGACGTATGAAAGAATTAAAGTTGGAGTTAGCTATTTAAGATATGAAAGTGAGACAGAGGGTGAGATACAGGAAGAGAGTCATGGTAGTTCTATGTTGTCAGATAATGATTTAACAGGAACGGTTTGTGGTTTAAGGGGTGCAGTGAGATATACTATAGAAGGCTCCTCAACTAAAGGAATACCAGTAGATATTATTGGGTTTAAATTATATATGACAGGCCATGGCAGTGGCTCAGCTAAAGATTTAGATGATCCTTTGTTATTGGGAACCTTCTATTTTGATCAAAGCAGAAAATCTAAATTATTTAATAAAGATATACCAACTTGGACAATGGTAAATACACTAGATCAGAACGCAACATTTACAGGGATAAGTACAATTCCAGCAACTTCTTATATGGCTACTGAAACAGGAGTTAATCATGATTTAGCTGAAAGAAGATTAGCTAATGTGCTTTTTGGCTCAGCGTGTACAGTTAATGGTATAACATATATAGGTAATATTATGAGAGTTCCAAATATAGGTGGCTCTATCAAAAAATACCCTGACACTATGATGAAAAGTTCTTGGTGGCGTAATACATCTCATCCTACTTATTTCCCATCAGAAAATAGAAATATATTAGATTTATATATGGGCGATGATGGTGATGAAATTATTCATCTTCTTTCATGGGAAAATCTCGTTTTCCAATTTAAAAGAAATATTGTTAATATTTGGGAAGTAACAGAAAATGGAGATGATGTACCAAAAACATCATTGAAGGGTGTTGGAATAAAAAACAAAAGTTCTGCGACAAGTACGGTTGCTGGAATAGCATGGGTTAATGAAACTGGGTGCTTCATGTATGATGGAGAGCAAATGAACAATATTATGAGAGGCCAAATTAAAAGAACTAAATGGCGAGACAACTTCTCAGAGGGTGCTAATATAGGGTTTTCTGCACCCGATCAAGCTATGATATGCGTTGGAAGAAATACGACTTATATATATTCTTTTACTGATGAGCATTGGATAGAGTCAGATTTATTTGGAATAGGAAACTTTTCTTCTAATATTGTATCTACTTCCACAGGTGCTATGTGGTATTCTAAACATCAGAGGCATTCTACTGAGGAGGCAATTATAGATGTTACAACCTTAGGAGTGGCTGGAAGAAGGGCGACTCATAGAATTTCGAATTTTGATGCAGATGGAAATATTGACGATAGCGACACTAATGGTTATGAATTATGGCATAAAGATAGTAGTGGTAACCCTATACAAATTAGTGATTCATTTGTGTCTGGTGCAAATGACCTAATTCCAAAAGAGCAACTTAATTTGTTATTAGATAAGTTAAGATCATCAGATGCTTTATACGGATTTAATGCTGTTTGGGGGACTCTACATCCTTCAGCGGGTTCAGAAATAGAAGGCACTAAACTTATATTAGGTACTAGATTTTTCAATACAGCTTTTAATACTAACGTTTCTTATATTAATGCTACAACACATAATGCAACTTATTTAGCAACCTCTTCTGGTAGTGCAGGTGATTTTGGTGATTTTAATGCGGAAATTGATAATTATGGTTCAGATAATTGGGGACAAAAGACGGACAGGCCCAGCGGCTGGAATTATGGGCAATCTGTTATAACGCCAACAGCTGGAGTTAGAAAGATTATCATTAATAGAAATAGTCAAGATACAGGTGGAGTTGTTTATCATGTTACTATAGATGTGTACAAACAGAGAGAATGTACAGAAGATAATGTAGGCCAATCTTACGAGAGAATGTACAGAAGATAATGTAGGCCAATCTTACGCTCATCATTGCTATGGTCATCTTGCAATCAGTGATGAAACTGACAATTGTAGTGGTTGTGTAGCCCAAAATTTTTGGGATTATGTTGATAGATATACTTTTACTTATACTACTGCGTATGGAGATGACGATGATGCAGTAAGAGATGGTATAGGGTTATTAATGAACAATAATATAGATTTTAGTAATAAATTTACAATTGACACAAGCACAGCTAAAACTGTGCAACTCACATCTAATATTGTAGATGCTAGAGGAGCTAATTATAATGGGCATTATTGGATAATGGGGCCTGACTATTCTGTACCAGGAGGACTAACGGTTGATGTAATGGGTTCTACTATTGGTTATACATTGCCTCCTCAAGCTATTGTTCAATGGGTTCCTTTCAACGATGCAACTGCTAATTATTTTAATGTTGCAACATATGATGTTTTTTCAGGTAGTGTTGGACAAAGAAAAAAAGTATATAAAATATATATAACATATAAATCAACTGGAGATTCTGGAGTAAAAGTTCAATTTGTTACCGATGGTAAAAATTGGGAAGGTGATCATAGTGCAAATAAAAAAGAATTTACTGGAGTAGCTAATTATACTAACTCTTCATTAGATGATACAAGCGGTGATTGGAAGGTAGCTGAATTAAAACCTTCTTCTGTTTCAGATATGAAAAATGTTTATTCTTTTAAAATATTGTTTTATAACGCTGGATTGACAAGTCCTTCTGATTTCTCTATCAATGATATATCAATAGTTTACAGGGTTAAAAATGTTAAGTAGGATATATAGAAATATAAACTCATTGCCTATAGTAAAGGAAGGAACTTTAGCCTCAGTTAAAGATGGAGCAGGTATAAGTATGCTTATATTTACTGACGAAGGATGGAAGAAATATGCTACAGCCTTAAGTTATGATATGAATAATGATTTATATATGAGTAGATTAGAAGATAAAGCACCTAATGGGGTTTTTACTAAAATTGAATTAAGAAAACCTGGAGAAAAAGTAGGAGAAGTAGGTTCTATCAATGGTAATATAACATC
>VTLG01007748.1_pt1 | contig 30539 bp, 47 predicted proteins | sample 4694571 | NCBI WGS metagenome assembly VTLG01 (sample SAMN12604809, study PRJNA352737) | marine metagenome | biome: ENVO:00000447; feature: ENVO:00000209|ENVO:00000569|ENVO:01000036; material: ENVO:00002151; isolation source: viral sequences binned using virsorter ...
GGTCTACAACTCAAATATTCAATATCGTCATAAATATCACCTAATTTATCTTCTGGGATGTTATTAATTAATAATTCAATAACATCATTCATTCTTGGCACAACTTTAAACATTGCGTCTGTGTAACTCATTTCACCTTTTGATTCATAAACTCTGCTTGAGTTTTTAATTAGCCTTTTGCAAGCTTGATTAAGACAACTACTCATGCTCATGCTCATGATTCACCCTCCTCATATTTAAGAGCGTTATCACTAAATTCTCTTAGCCTTTCTATGATTTCATCACATGTAAATTCTCTACGCAGCCCATTTTCACCTACGGCTAAATCGAACGCCTCATTAATAAACGTCTCTAAGTTTTTCCAACTTTCTATGACCTCTTTTGGATGATCAAGATCTTTTCTTTTTAAGTATTCTTCAATGAAAGTAAAAAAGGGACTGATTGATTCATCAATAGTTGGTGTTCCATCTTTAAGGTAACTCATTAGATTAATTCCTCCTTTGTGTATTCAGTAGCATCTTTAAAATGTTTTTCAAATAATTTAAAACCTTTTTCTTCTTCTTTATGTTCATATATATCGTCAAACTCCCAGTCTGAAGAATCTTTATCTTCAGTAAACATTCCTCCATCAAACATACTGTGATCAGCTTCTTGTAGCTCCCAAATATCATCTATAGTAAATGAATCTGGAACTTTTATATAATGGTTATACCTCGTTATTGAGGTAGCAGTTATTTGAAAATACTTAGTCATGATAAATCTCCATTCAAATTTGCATTCATGATTTTGCCATTCATGTCTATTCCTAGACCATAAAGTGCATTCATTTTTGTCTTAAAATCTGATTGATTAATATTGCCATTCATATAATCTTTTCTTAGTTGTCTTTCCTTATAAGATCTTTCTATAAGACCATAAGGATCATCTAAGCAATCATTCTTAGATTGCCTATCCAGTTCGGACATAGTAGACATAATTTGGTTTTGTTAGTTTAGTTGATATGGGTAAGGTTTATATAATTAATCTGCTAATGATGGACTTCTATCATAAGCACTTAATGATGGTTCATTCTTAGGATCATTATCAATTAAATGCTCTTTAAATTTTTCTTCAAATAATATTGAATCTATTTCTAGATCAACATTGTCATCATGAAATTCTTCTTTAAGTCTGTCGTAGTATTCTTCTGAAAATTGGTTTGACATGGTTTTGAATTGGTTTGGGATATATCCATTATAAAAGCCTATAGATAACTATAGGCTAATACTTTAGAATAAATTAATAATTAGTAATATATTATTAGTTTAGCAATTGAAGCGACAGTCGTTGCGACAGTAATTAAATTCTAATTGTATTAACCCCTTTTAATGCCTTAGTAATAATCTCTATTTCTTCTTTTATAATTGATCTTTCTTCTTTATCCTCACTTAATACCAATCGTTCTAAGTTTTCATGGATTAAGCTTGATCCTTTTCTATTTACTTCTTGCTTATTCCCTAGAGTCTCATAGTCTCCTATTTGAGGATCATTTAATATTAGGAACCATCGTTGAGCAGTTCTTAAAGTTACGCCAAAACCACCTTTTTTTTCAGGTTTGGCTATTTCTTTTTTAATATCTGAATCAATTAATCCATCAACTTTTTTTTCTTCAATAAAAAGTTTTATTTCTTCTTTTAATTGATCGAACTTTTGAGCATTGTTCATTTTTAATGCTCCTTAAATATTACTACTTCTTTCCTATTATGTTCTAAGCACTTCCTACATGTAGAACAACTTTCATTGTCCATATATTGTGCTTTACAAGGGAATAAATCTATAGTCCCGTACTTATTGACCATAGTAGGCTTATCACCTTTTTTAATGGCATCTACGGCTAAATTAAAGACGTTTGTATTTGTCATTACCACGTCGTACTTATCTACAAAAAATTTACTAGCTTGTAGTGGTTTCTCAGTTGAAAGATTGATTACAAAATTATCAGTAGAAAATAATTTTACAGTTTCTAAGTTATGGTCTTTATTCTTAGAATCACAATGCAAGTGCGTATATGTATAAGTTTTAATATTATTCTTTCTTGTAGCGTGGTAAATTTTAGTTAATGCATCAATTGATATTTTTCTCTCATTATTATTAAATTTATAACTTACACAAGGTAAGTCACCTGTAACATTTAGTCTAAGCGTGGTATTTGGTCTTAGTCTTTCAATATCCTTTATAAATCTTTCTAAGTCGTAATCTATCTCACTATTAAACAACTTTTTTTCATGAAATGCTGTAAAGCTTTTTTTTCCATAGCATTGTTTCCATAGTGGGCAAGCATCCGAACAACTTTCAAAAGTTGTATAACTACTTGAAAAATAAGGATCATATTTTTCATTAGTTAATTTACGATTGCTTGTGCCTTCAATTAGTTTTGTTTTGTACATAGTTTGTTTTTGTTTGTTTGTTTGTTCGTATCACTTTGCAAGTGTGATAAATGCTATAAAACATTTTTAATTTTTGCTCAAAACTTAAACCAATATTTTCTTTAAATATTGATTTATCAAAAATTTCAAAATGCCTTGATTCAATAATTAATTCTTGTGCCATTAAATCAATTTGGCTTTTACTTAGTTTCATTCTTCTAACCCTTCTAACATTCCTAACTCTTGATAGTCTCTTAAATCAGTTACTAACCCGTCGAAATCTTCATTAGGCCCTAAAATATCGCTTAATAAATCTACGGCATTACTAGGATAATCTTCTTTTAAACTGTTCAAATAATCGGCCCTATTCTTAAAGCCATTATTTGTATAAGGGTTTGTCTTTTCCATAATAAAAAAAGTTAGTTTAGTTTTTTGTTTAGCAGTCTTTCAACTGCAATTCTTCAATTAGTTTCTTAGTGGAATAATATAATAATTTCATTTTTTCCTTATCTTGCCTAAAACTTTTGATCTTCTTTAATGTTTCTTTCGGTATCGTATAACCTGATTCCTCTACTATCTCATATATATAATTTTCATATGAAATAGCAGTTTTTTGAATCTCGTTATATTCTAAAAGATTAAAATCGTTTTTCATTTCATGATTGAATAGAATAAAATCTAGATTATTTTTCATTTTATTTTCCTTGATTTATTAAAGTCTTTAAAATTATCTTGATAGCTTCAATCTCATTACATTTTAAAATATTTCTAGTATCTCTTATTAATTCATTATATCTTTTTTCTTTATTATCAGGATCTAACTCCATTTCTAAACCAGTGTTTAGAATCATTGCGTTTAATGTTTGATCTTGCATGGTAGAAAAAATTAGTTTTAATTTGGTTTAATGATCTAACCCTAAAAAGGATTAGACCAGTTTTCATATTGCTTTAAAGTGATTCTCCCATCTTTACAGAGTGAATCTGTAAAATTATGAAAATTTTCTCTATTAGCAATTGAATCATTTTTTAAAATAAAAAAATTATCTTTAAATAGTTGTAAAACTTGTTTCTTATTTAGGGTCATTTTTCTTCAGGTTTGTTGATTGTTTCTAGTTGTAGCTCTAAATCTTTTATTCGTTTTTCTTTTTTTTCTAGTTCTTCTTTTGCAGTTCTTAAAAGAAGTTCACCCGTTCCCATAATTTGAACGCCTAGTTCATCTAAATTATCAAATAGTTCTTTAGTTGTTGTCATCTTTTAACCCTCGCCAAATAATCACAAGCCGACTGGATACCGTTATTGCAATGTAGTTCAGTTGTACTATTTAATGAACTTGTAACCGCTGACACGCCAGCGGCAATAAATAAAATGTACGTACTTAATACGATTAGATAGGTTTTCATTTTGTTTTGTTTGTTTGGTTTTTTTCCGTGTTCGGTTTCAGTGTTCCAAGAATGCTAGTTTCTTAATTTGGAAGTTGTAGCAATTGGAAAGAAGAAAGAGATAGGAAAGAAATAGAAGAAAGAATGAAATAATTTGTTTGTATGTATTAATTATAGGCACGGATGAACCACTTGTAAACCAATTGTCTAGTAAATGTTGATAACTTAACAATAGATTATTAGTAGAGAATTATGATAAACTAGTTTTGTAAAACAAAACCAAAGCTAAACAAATGAAGCTAACAAAACTAGAAGATAATTTCAGAACTAACTGCGAAACGCTAGAGAATCTAGAAGAGTTTATAGACTACTTAGGCAATGAGTATCTAAGTGGGTTATTAAATTATGTTGATGACTTCGGGAGACTTTGCGTAGGCGATGCAAGGCAGCTACTAGAAGAGCATGGACAAACTATTAATAATTACGTTAACGAGACCACAGACAAGCGTTTGCATGCTGGCTACATTGTCCAGTGGTTAGGCTACTGAATCCAACCTAAAAAAATTATTGAGCTGAGCTACACCCTACGGGGTGGGGTCTCGGCTTTTTTATTTGTATATCATGAGTCGGGTACCATAAATATATATTGGAAATCAAGATTTTTTCTTTTCGACCTTGATAGAGAGTTCGGGTGCTTGGACGTTAATTGTTTCGACTGATTCACCTACGACTTTGCCCATATCGGCTAGGAGTTGAGCGACTGTTTGGAGTTGACCTTTTTTCATAGCTTTATCTATGGCACGGAAGCGCATAGTTTGGATACGGCTTATTACTGAGCCACGTTCTACGGCCCAATCTTCTTCATTCCACTTTCTAATTTGATCCCAATCATCCCAACCTGTACGTTCGGTGATACCTTCACGACTAGCGTGGTCTATGACCAGTTGTCTAGCGGGCATACCATCAGATTGTCTACGGTATAGGCGTTGTCTTCTAGCTAGGATTTCGTCTTTAGATGCCACGTGACTAGGGGGAGCTAGTATGATTAATAAAAATGATAATGTATGACGGTAAAATCTGCACCAGAAATTAATTTAAGGTGGGCGCAAGGGGAGGTATTTAATAGTGAGAAGAGGTTTAGGGTGTTAGTGGCGGGGAGGAGGTTTGGGAAGAGTTATTTGAGTTGTATTGAGTTGTTGAGGGGAGCGATTGAGAAGCCAGGGGAAACATTTTTCTATTGTGCGCCTACATATCGGATGGCGAAAGATATTGCGTGGAAGGCATTGAAGAAGTTGGTACCGAAGGTATGGATAGCGGCAAAAAATGAGACAGATTTGAGACTTGACCTTGTTAATGGTTCCTCCATAGAGCTGAAGGGGACAGAAAATGCGATGGCATTGAGGGGGAGAAGTTTATCGGGGGTAGTGTTAGATGAGGCAGCTTTTATGGGATCGGAGGTCTGGTTTGAGGTTATTAGACCTGCGTTAGCTGATAAACAGGGTTGGGCGTTATTTATTAGCACACCTGATGGGACGGCGAGTTGGTTTTACGATTTATGGTGCTATACGGCGAGTGATCCTACGGGGGAATGGCAGAGATGGTGTTATACGACAATTGAGGGGGGGAATGTACCAGAGGAGGAGGTTGAAGCAGCTAGGGCGCAGTTAGATGGAAGGACATTTCGGCAGGAGTTTGAGGCAAGTTTTGAAAATCTAACTGGGTTAGTTGCTGTTAGTTTTGGAGATGCGAATATTTCAACTAATGCGAAGGATATTAATGTGATGCCAATACTTTTAGGAGTTGACTTTAACGTAGATCCAATGTCAGGTGTATGTGCGGTAAGGGATGGGGAAAATTTGTATGTGTTTGACGAAATCATGCTCACAGGTGGGGCAACCACATGGGACTTTGCAGAAGAAGTCACTCGCAGATATGGGGTAGATAGACGAGTAATAGCATGTCCTGACCCTACAGGTGGGGCGAGGAAAACTAGTGGCGTTGGTGCGACTGATCATAGTATTTTAAGGAGGAGTGGGTTTAATGTTTCAAGTCCGAAAGCACCGTGGAAGATAAGGGATAAGATTACTGCTGTTAATACGGCTTTATTAGATGCGAGTGGAGATAGGAGGACGTATATTCACCCAAAATGTAAACAGTTAATTAAGTCTTTAAGGACGTTGACTTATGCACCGAATACAGGATTACCTAATAAAAATCTTGGTGTTGATCATGCTTTTGATGCTTTCGGGTATTTATGTTTACAACAATTCAATTTGGCAAAACCTGAGACTTTAGGGCAGACTGGGTACAGAATTTACTAAGGGAAAATGAAAAAGTCTGCTGGAACGAAGAGATGTGAGGGATATTTAGCTAAAGTAAGAGGAAAGAAGAAAAAAACTTCTTCTAAGAAAACCAAAGCCAAAGGGAAGTAATCATGCCTCAAGGTAAAGGAACTTACGGAAGTAAGAAGGGGAGACCTAAGAAAAAGGGTTTATATGCAAATATTGCGGCAAAAAAGAAACGTATTGCTGCTGGTAGTGGAGAAAAGATGAGAAAACCAGGAGAAAAAGGTGCGCCAACTGCTGCCAATTTCAAGAAAGCAGCAAAAACAGCTAAAAAGAAGAAAAAATGAGTGTTACAAGAGGTAAAGAAAAGTTCAGTGGGTATAACAAGCCCAAAAGAACTCCTGGTCATGCTACCAAATCTCATGCTGTCTTAGCAAAAGAAGGGGATGAGGTTAAGTTAATACGATTTGGACAACAGGGTGTTAGTGGTGCAGGTAAGAATCCTCAAAGTGAAAAAGATAAAGCTAGGAGGAAGTCATTTAAAGCTAGACATGCAAAAAATATTGCAAAGGGTAAGATGAGTGCAGCATACTGGGCTAACAAAACTAAGTGGTAACACTATGGCTTTAACAACTGAGCAATTAGATGCAATTGAAGCAGTAAAGGGAAAAAGAAATCCTGCGTTATGGGACCCTAGATGTCAGCAGTATTTAGATCAAAAAACACAAGGAAAAGCTGTAAAAAAGGAAACTAACGGTTAAACTATCTTTATAATCATATTTTTGTGTTAAATCATGGCTTTCTATCGTGGCGAAGAAGGCTCCGTTAAGTTCAAAAACGCAGCAGGAACTACGGAAGCAGTTGTTTCTACAACAGGATGGAGTCTTAGTGTTTCTAAGGACACTCTAGATTGCACTGCTCATGGAGGGACATCACGTAGCTACGTTGGTTCTTTAATCTCTGGCACTGGTTCTGTTGATTTCTTGTATACAGCAGCATCAGGTAATGAGACTGCGAATCTACTTGCTGATGTTTTAGTAACAGAAGATGCTGGAGACGCTCAATTTGAGTTATTTTTAGACACTTCAGGTTCTAAGAAGATGAGTTTTAGTGGGATCGTTACAAGTGCTGATTTTGGTGCTTCTGTAGGTGATCTTCAATCAATTTCTGTAAGTTTCCAAACATCTGGAGCAATTACTTCTGCTGCTTAAGTTGGGGCCATTTATTAAAAGGAAAGATTTGTGACGTACTCCGTTCCTGGCCCAATTCGTACCAATATTACAAGTTCTACCAGTGTTGGTGGTTCTGATAGTCCATTTACTCGCACCCGTGCGGTGATGGACATGGTAAAGGGGTGGGAAATTATGAAGGCCGTCACGAATGGAACTGAATATTTAAGAGATAATTCAGAAGCTTTTCTTCCTCTTGAGCCACGGGAGGATTACACAGCTTATTTATCTAGAGTAAATCGAGCAGTATTTTCACCATATACGCAGCGATTAATTAGAGCAGCAACAGGTTTGATAATGAGGAAGCCTATTACTTTAATAGGTGATTCATATTGGACTGATGTATTTGCTAAGGATGTTGATGGATGTGGATCGGATTTAGATGAATATGCAAGAAGGGTACTTATTTGTTCTTTGACCTATGGTCAGAGTCATGTTTTGGTTGATTATCCTGCGCCAACAGGGGCATTAAGTCTGGCAGAAGAAAGAGCGCAAAATAGAAGGCCATATTGGATAGAAATTGATCCAACGAATATTTATGGTTGGAGATTAGATCGAGAAGTCAATTATGGCAGCTTGATACAGGTGAGAATTGCTGAAAAGGCTGTTGTACCGTCAGGAGAATTTGGTGAACAGGTCTTTGATCAAGTCAGGGTGATCGAACCAGGGAAATTTAGTATTTACAGGAAGGTTTCACCTAAAAAAGATCTAATTAATTTGGAAGATAGTAGTTATGCAGGTAATTTTGATGGCCCAGAAAATGAGAAAGATTATGAATTAGTTGATTCTGGGGAGTTTTCTTTAGGTGAAGTGCCTTTAGTTAGTGTTTATTCGGGTAAAACTGATACTTTGACGAGCAAGCCACCTTTATTAGATATTGCGTACTTGAATTTGGCACATTTCCAACGTCAAGCTGACTTAATTCATAGTTTGCATGTTGCATCTCAGCCAATGTTGGTGTTAGAGGGTTGGGATGATCAAACAAAGGATATGAGTATCAGTGTTAACTATGCGATGGCGACTCAACCTGGAAATAAGGTGTATTATGTCGAGCCAGCAAGTAGTGCATTTGAAGCACAGACCAATGAAATACAAGAGTTGCAAACTCAGATGGCAACTTTAGGAATTAGTACGTTATCTCAACAGAAATTTGTAGCAGAATCAGCAGATGCAAGACGTTTAGATCGTGTTGATACGAACTCTATGTTGTCAATGGTTTCTCTTGAGTTAGAGCAGAAGTTACAGAAGGTGTTTAATTTATCTGCTAATTATTTAGGAATTGAGCCACCTGAAGTCAAAATTAGTCGTGATTTTGATATTGAGAGGTTAATTGGACAAGATATAACAGCTTTGACTTCCTTGTTTGATCAACAAGTTATTGATAGAGAAGAATTTAGGGATATTTTGGTACAAGGTGAAGTTCTACCTACTGCAACCGAGACTGAAGTTAACTAATACACTAGAATAATAGTGAAGAGCATTTATTTATTATGCCAATCGAAAAAATGAGGTTTGAGGAATTAAATCCTCCTGCTTGTCCACCAAAACCACCAAAAAAGAAAGCTGTTATTAAAGAAGAAACAGTTGAAACACCTAAAACATCTGTAATCGAGTAATTATGATTGAAGAAAAAGTTATTCAGCAGGAGTCCGTGACTTCTGAAGAACAGCCCGTGGCTACTCCTGAAACTTTAAAAGCACCTGCTGCACCTGAAGTTCCTACTGTTCCTTTATCTGAATTTGAAGCTTTGAAGGGACAGCTTGCAGAAAAGGAAAAGGCGTTTCAAAACGCTAAAAGTAAAATAGGTGAGTATTACGATGATCGTAAAAAAGCCTTAGAAGATCAGGGTATGTACAAGCCTCTTTGGGAGGATGCAAACAAAACAGCCCAAGAGAAAGATAAAAGGATAAATGAGTTAGAAACTGAGTTAAAGACAGCAAAAGAGCAAAAGCAAATGGAGGCAACACGTACAACAGCGATGTCTGCTTTAAGTAATGCTGGAGCGATTAATGCAGGTCAGACGTTATCACTTTTGCAAGATAAACTGCATAAAAGTAGTGATGGTAGAACTGTTATTTTGAATGGTGGCGTTGAACAGGATTTAGGTACTTACGTTAATAACTTGAAGAACCCTGGAAGTGGATGGGAGCATCACTTTAAGGCGAGTAATGCTGCTGGTATGGGTGCAAAGCCTAGTCCAACATCTAATGTTGCTCCTGGGTCTGAAAACCCTTGGAAGACGGGCAATTTAACGCAACAAATGTTATTATCTAACCAAGACCCTGATTTAGCAGCCGTGCTGCAAAAAGAGGCATCTCAGTAACACTTAAAGATCCGTGATTTAAAAGTGTTATATCTAAGTCCGTGACTTAGGCAAGCAAACCGTAATTCTTAGGAGGAAGGAATGGCTGCACCATTTCAGAATTACTCTGGCGGTGTTCTCTTAGCAGACATCGTAAAGAGGAATAATTTAGCTCGTTATGTCCAAGAGGCAATTAAAGAGCGTAGCCAATTTGTAAAAAGTGGAGCTGTTGTAAGAAACAGTTTCTTAGACTCAAAGGAAGGCGGTACACGCATCCAAGTTCCTGAGTTTAACCCTGTAGCACCAACCGAAGAGGTGATGACAGGTGCGGCTAACTGGGGAACTTCAACTGCTGGATATTTAACTCCACAGAAAATCGGTACAGCAACACAAATTGCTTCTATCGTTCACAGAGGTTTCGCATACGCTGTAGATGACATGGCTGTCTTAGCTGCTGGCGAAGATCCTATGTTGGCTATTCGTAATCAGTTAGCTGATGCAATCAATAAGTTGAACAACGCTCGTTTGTTCTCACAGCTTGCTGGTTTATTCGGTACTGCTCTTAGTGGAAACGCATTAGACGTTGCTAAAGCTGCTTCATCTGGAGCTGCTGAAGCTAACTATTTAACAGCTTCTACAATTGCCCAAGCTCGTAATAAGTTGGGTGAGCGTGGTGAAGAGCCAGATATTTTGGTTGTTCATCCTTCAGTTGCTTACTACCTATATCAGGTAGGGATGTTAACTTTCTCTACTTCTGCTCTTGCTACTGGAACAGGTATCCAGTGGGGTGGTGGTGGCGTTGGCATCGGTGCTAAAGAAGTTGGTCAATTTGCTGGCTGTAAAGTCATCGTTGACGAAGCTGTTAACACTGTTGCTCCTGGTACTGGTGGTCATATCACTGAGTACTACTGCTATCTCCTTAAGAGTGGCACAATCATGGAAGGTGTTCAGCAAGATCTAAGGATTGAAGCTGATCGCAACATCTTGTCCAAGCAGAATGTACTTTCTGTTGACTACCACACTGCGTATCACGTAATGGGTACTAAGTGGACTGATGCTGGTGACAACCCAACCAATGCAAACTTAGCGACTGCTAACAAGTGGGCTGCTACTTATGACATTGATTTGATCCCTGCTGTTCAGATCACAGTTAACACACCTCTAGACACAACTACTATTTGATTTAGTATTGAGTCGGAAGTCAAAGAAACCCTCATCATTTATTTGGTGGGGGTTTTTTATGACGCTACAATATAGAGGAAATGTATTTTAAGGATTGTGGCTGCAACTATCGTTGCCACGTTGAAGTCTGCAACAGCTAATAGCTATGTGACTTTAGCTGAAGCAAACACCTATTTTGAAACGGTCCCAGATTCAACGACTTGGGATAATAAAACTGATGATCAAAAGAATCGAGCATTAATATCTGCTACGAGATGGATTGATAGTCTTAATTTCTATGGTGATCGTTGTGATGACGGGCAAGCATTAAGATGGCCCAGGAATAATTATGAAGTAGATAATGTTGAACTTGCGTGTACTGCTATTCCTGAAAGTATTAAATATGCACAATATGAATTAGCAAAGGCATTAGCGAATGAAACTGATGCGATGACTGGCAATAAGGGAACTGATGGTAATTATGAGCAAGTAAAAATAGGAGATATGGAAGTCAAATACAACACCAGTAGTCAGGGTACTGGAACGATTAATAATGTATTCGATGTTTATCCTTGGTTACAGAGTTATCTAGGTGCTTATTGCCTTGGTGGTTCTGGTAGTTACCAAGTCCGAGTTGTTAGAGGTTAATTATGTCAGGAGCATTAGACACAGCATTAAGAGCAATTGCTAAGCAGGTTGTATCTGATTTTGGGTCAGAACTAAACACCACAATTACTTATTCTGTTAATTCAAAAGGTAGTTACAATGTGGCTGCTGGTAAGCAAATGATTTCGACTACAAGTTATACGGACATTAAAGTTGCAATTGAGTTTATACAGGCAGAAGAGGATAAAGGCAGAGAAATAAGACGGGCAAGAATACATGTAACGCCTGATTTAATAGGAAATCATCAACCTACTTTTGACGATGAGATTACGTTAAGTTATGGAGGTCAAAGTAAAGTTGCTCAGATTATTGATGTGTCTACTAAAGGTGGCGATCAAGTTTATATACATACGATTGAGGTGAGGTTCTAATGGCTAGAAGAGCTGCTCGCAAAGGAAGAGGACGAACATCTTATACAGAAATGAAGGCGAAGGATTTTGCCGACATGATTAGAAAAGATATGGAAGACACAATAGATGCAGACTTGAACGGATTTGTTCGTGCTGTTGTGAATGATTTAACGTCAGATAGCAAGAAAAATGGTGTTAGTCCTGTTTTGACTGGTTTTTTTGCTTCTAGTTGGAAGGCTGATCATAATATTATTAAAAAAACAGATGAACGAAAGAATTTTCCTCGATGGGCAAAGATAAAAACAGTAACGAGAGGGCCAAAAGGTAGCAGTCGAACTGTATTAGCTCCTGGTCAAAAACCTTTGATTGAACAAAGGTATCCCGTTGAAGCTAAATTTAAAAGAAATAAAGCTGTTTTTATTGGTAATACTGTTAAGTATTCTTCTTGGGCGTTACTTTCACTTAAATCAAAGATTCCTGATTATCTAGCAGGAACATCTGCTAATAACAGTATGAAAGCAAAAATAGATAGATTTTTCTCAGATAAACGTCCTGACATTAGAGTGGGAAGTGATATTCGTTTTAGAGCCTTTCATGAAAAAAGATTAAAAAAAGAACCAGGGTATTCTCCTCAAACTAGTTACAAAAAATCATGACACTTGTAAAAGTTCGAGCTGCTTTTGAGAAAGCAATTACTGATGCAGTTAAGGATGCTGATCCATCTGTAAAGATGGTTTATGACAATATTGCTTATACAACTCCTGGGAAAAATGTTAAATACATAACGATGTCAATTAATTTCGGGCAATCTGCTTTACAGAATCAAGGTGCTTCTAGTGATTTTTATTCTGGGTCTATCGTTTGTAATGTTTATGTTCCGAAGTCAAAGGGAACATCAGTTTTGGCTGCCATTAGTGAGTCTGTAATTGATGGAATTACATCTGTTAATGCTTCTGATTATGCAGATACTTATAGTTGCAAACCTAGAACTAGAGATTTGAGTGGCCCTGGAGCATTTGAATCAGAAGATGAATCTCATTTTGCTGGAGTAATATTTTGTGAATTTTCTGCAAACGCTTAGTATAGTATTGTTATTAATTTAAAGATTTATTTATGGCTAAAGCCATTGAACTCCTTCGCAGCAAATTTGGTATCAGTCAGTTATATCAACATGATGTTGTAAAAAATGACGAAGTTGTTTTAACTGTGTATTGGCATCCTTTGACAATTGCAGAAAGAGAATCAATTCAAAAAAAAACAAATATTAATGATTCTAATGATTTTGCTTTGGCTTTAATGATAGAAAAAGCTTTAGATAAGGACGGTAAAAAATTATTTCAAGATGGGGATAAAGCTGCTTTAAGACGAGAAGTTGAAGCTGCTATTTTGCAGGACATACAATTAGCGATGCTTGAATCGGGTACTGAAAAGGAGGTGGAAAAAGTTCAGGCTGATTTGAAAAGCTGATAAATTATCTTATTTTATGTTTTCTTTGGCGAAAGAATTAGGAATGACTGTCGCCCATTTAGCAAAGGAGTTGACAATGGAAGAGTTAATGGGTTGGTCAGCTTATTTTGCTTTAAAGAATGAAGAAGATGAACGAGAAAAAGATAAAGTTCAAAGAGGTTCTGCTAGTCGGACTCAAAGCAGGTAAACTAGAAAGATAGTTTGGGCTGGAGGAAAAATAAGTGGCAAATACTGGTTACACGAGAAATCTTACGTTTACGGTTAATGATAAACAGATAAAAAGAGCAACTGATAGGTTGTTTCAAAGTTTAGATCGTATTGAAAAAAAATTAGATCTTATTGCAGGAAGAGGAAATAAAAGTGGTTTTAAAAGACTTGAATTAGGAGCAGATAAATCTACAAAAAAAGTACATTTATTATCTGCGGCAGTCGATAGAACTAAAAAAACTTTTTCAACGCTTGAAACTACTTTAAGGACATTTGCTGGAACCGTTAATGTTTTAAATAATGTTCGTTTAGGTTTTAAAGGGGCAATTGTTGAGGCTTTAACTTTCAATAATTTATTGAGAGATCAAGCTGTTTTATTAAAAAAAATGGGGAGGGCTGCTCCAGGTAGTCCTTATATGCGTAATGCAATGGCAGGAGGAGATCCTTTAGACCCAAGAGGAGGTACTCATCCTTATAGATATTTTAATGAGCAAGGGACATTAGGAGGACTTAATTATGTAGGAAAAAGAAGAAGAGGTACTTGGCAGGAAGATTTAAGAAACAGGATGGGTATAAGGCGACAAGCTTTAGAAAGAAGTGGGACAGGATTTGGTTCGTTTAGTAGAGATGTTTCTTTCCATCAAGCTTTTAGAGGTTCTAGAGGTTTTGATTATGGGGGTATGACATCTGGTCAAACAGCAGTAGATAAATCAATTAAACGTCATGAAAAACATTTAGCGAAGATTAATAAAGCTACAAATAAAACTGCGTCAATACTTGGAAAACAAGCTGCTGCTTCTCTTGCTTTACCACCAGGGATAGGGACTCAATATGGTTCGCCTATTGGCCCAATGCCCGCTACATTTGGTCAACGTGCTGGACAATTGGGAAATCGTTTAGGTTTTGGTAAAAATGCAAATCCTAAAGGCGTTTTTGCAAATGGCAGAGGTATGGACGGAAGAGTTGGTGGTGCAGTAAGTAGTGGTTTGATTGGTGGAGGCTTTCCACTTCTCTTCGGGCAAAGTGGTCTTGCCTCTGTTCTTGGAGGAGTTGGTGGTGCGGCTGGTGGCCTTTTAGGTGGTGGATTTGGTTTTGGTTTGTCTATTGCTGGTACTGCTGCTGCACAAAAGATTCAAGAAATAATTGATTTTAGAAAATCAATTGCAGAGTTAAATAAAGACATGAAAAGTATGGGTTTTAATGCTGGATATAGTGCAAGCGAAATAGTTAAATTAGGTAAAAGTCTAAATATCACGAAACAGGAAGCTGTTCAGGTTGCAGAACAATTTAAACGATTTGGAAAAGATGGTGGTGGATTTGCTGCTCTTTTTGGAGGAGACGTTGGTAGTTTTAATGCAGTTGTACAGGCAAATGATTTTGCAAGTGCAATGGGAGCTATTAAACAACTTAATAAAGATTTAGCACCTGAAACAGAATTAAGGTATTTGCAACTGTTAAAGACGGCAGGAGTAGAAGAAACTATTAATGAAGTTATTAAAGATCGTACAAAAATTCTTAAAGATGAATTTAAGCAAAAGCAATTAAAAGACAGAGTTGGTTTAGGAAAGTTTGGCCCGACAGGAGTTCTCCTTGGTCAAATGTTCCAAGGGCCGAAACAAGCTAAAGATTTAGTACAATTTGATGCTTCACAAGATCAAACAATTATTAGCCTTAAAGCTTATAGAGAAGAATTTAGACAGATAAAGTTAGAAGTAGAAGAGATAGGTTATTCAGTAGCAACAGAAGTCGAAAGAATAGATACAGAATTAAGAAAATTAAACAATACACAATATCAAGTTGTTGAATTATCTAAATCAATTGGTTCATCGTTTAGTGAATCATTTAAAGGAATAATTCAAGGAACAATGACTGTTCAAGATGCGTTTAGAAACATGTTTAGTCGGATTGCAGATCATTTCTTAGACATGGCTGCAAGGATGGCTGCGGCTCAGTTACAAAAAGGAATATTGAGTTTGTTTAATTTTGGGGCAAATCCTTTAAGTGCATTATCTAATTCAACATTGCCTACAAACGTAGGTTCACTAGGAAATGATGTGTTTAGAGCAGCAGGAGGCCCAGTAACAGGAGGATCTCCTTATGTCGTAGGAGAGAAAGGCCCAGAGTTATTTGTTCCAGGTTCTAGCGGTAGTATTGTTCCAAATCATGAGATGGGAGGAGCAAATATTGTTGTTAACGTAGATGCTTCTGGTTCGTCAGTAGAAGGTGATGCTGGTGCAGCTCAAGAATTAGGAAGTATGCTGGCAGCAGCAATACAAGCTGAATTAGTTAAAGAGAAAAGACCTGGAGGTTTATTAGCGTAATGGCAAATTTTCCAAACGTCACTCCAACTTACGGAGTTCAAAAGACACACAATCCCAAAACAAGGACTATTCAATTTGCAGATGGGTACGAGCAAAGAATTTTATTTGGTTTAGCACAGCATCAAGATCCAAGAGTTTATAGAGTTACTTTTAAAGTATCTGAAGCAGATGCAGATACAATTGAGGCATTTTTAATAGCGAGAGCAAATGATTCTGCAAGCTTTACTTGGACAGCTCCAGGGGAAAGTTCTTCAAGTAAATATGTTTGTCCTAGCTGGAATAAAAGTATTCCATACTTAAATAGAGCAACAATTAGTGCAACATTTAGGGAGGTATTTGAACCCTAATGTCAGCAGTAGCAGCATGGGCAGCCAGTACATCTTTTAGTGTTGGTGAGGTAAGACGAGCCACCACTGTCCAAGATACTGGTTTTGTTTTTAAAGTTACGACAGCAGGGACGAGTGGTTCTTCTGAACCTGTTTGGCCTCGTAAATTAGAAAGTACTGTTGTAGATGGTGGTGTTACTTGGACTGCAATTAGTAGTGTTTATCAAGAGCTACAGAAGCTAAATCCATCAGCAATTATTGAACTATTTGAATTGAAACTAAAAGAAGGAATACACTATGCAACGGGTAATCCTGATAGTGTTACAACCACTCAAAGATTTCATGCAGGGACGAACTTAAATTCAAATGGGGAAGTTGTCTGGCAAGGAAATTCTTATACTCGTTTACCTATAGCCGCCTCTGGTTTTGAGTATAAATCAGGTCAAGTTCCAAGACCAGGATTAACAATTAGTAATGCTCTCTCTGCTGTAACAGCAATACTACAAACAGCAAACGAAACAACACCTGGAAACGATTTAGCAGGTTCAGAATTAATTAGGATAAGAACATTGGCACGATATTTAGATGCTGTTAATTTCCCTGGAAACAGTAATCCTTTAGGGACACCAGATCCTTATGCTGAGTTTCCTAGAGAAACTTGGATTGTTGATCGAAAATCAAGTGAATCGAGAGAATCTGTATCTTTTGAATTAAGTGCGTCCTTAGATTTAGTAGGAGTCCGTGGGCCAAAAAGACAATGTTTACGTTCTGAATTTCCTGGTGTTGGGACGTTCTTCGCATGAAGTGGAAAGAAGCTGCGTTACTTCACGCAAAGGAGGCAGATCCCAAAGAATCTGTTGGTTTAGTTGTATTAATAAAGGGAAAAGAGCATTACAAGCGTTGTAGCAATATTGCTGACGAGCCAACAACAACTTTTTTATTAGATCCTGATGACTATGCAAAATGGTCAGATAAAGGAACGATTATGTCTATTGTTCATTCTCATCCTGTTACTTATCCAACGCCAAGTAAAGCAGATTTAATTAGTTGTGAGGCAAGTAAATTACCTTGGCATATTGTTAATCCAAATACTGAAACATGGGGAGAATGTGAACCCAATGGATACAAAGCACCTTTATTGGGAAGACCTTGGTGTTGGGGTGTTTCTGATTGTTGGACTTTAGTAAGAGATTGGTATAAAGAGGAATTAAGTATTGTTTTAAAAGATTGGGAACGACCTAGAACACCTGCTGATTTTTTAGATCATCCATTATTTGAATCTTTATCAGCCGAGGCAGGTTTTAGGGAATTAAGACCCGAAGAAGGATTTGAGAAGGGAGATGTTCTACTTATGTCTATGATGCATCCAGGACTAAACCATGTCGGAGTCTACATTCCACAACAGAAAGTGTTGCATCACTGTACTGGGAGACTAAGTACAGAAGACTTATTAGACGAATGGCTCCTAAAATGTACTGGTAAGAGGTATCGTTATGCTCCGCAAAGTTAAACTCTATGGCCCGTTAGCTGATTTCGTGGTGGAACGTGGCGGTCAAGAAACGATGGAAGCTGATATAAGCACACCTGCTGAAGCAGTTAGATTTTTGGTTGCTAATTGGCCTGAGCTGCAAGGTCATATGGCAGAACAATATTACAAAATAAGTACTGGGGATGTTGAATTAGAACAGGAAGAATTGCATTATCCAGCAAGTAATGAAGTTAAGATTATTCCTGTAATTGGAGGGGCTGGAGGTAATACGGGTCGGATTATTTTAGGAGCAGCGATTATTGCGACAGTGTTTGCTACAGGTGGTGCAAGCTTTAGCATGACTAGCGGGATGACATTTGGGTGGGGGTCAGCCGCTAAATATGCGTGGGTTGCAAAAAGTTTAACAATGGTTGGTACAAGTTTAGTCTTAGGTGGAATTGCAGGATTACTTACACCTGTTCCTAAAAAACCCGAATTTGAGCAAGATCCAAAATTGTCTTATTCCTTTGGAGGAGTACAAAACACAACAAGAGCAGGAACTCCTGTACCAATAATTTACGGAGAAATCTTCACTGGATCGGTCATAATTAGTGCAGCAATTGACACTGAGCAGGTGGTGGCATGACAAAGCAAATAAGAGGGTCTGGTGGCGCACCTAAACGTCCTCCTGCCCCCGTTAGAGAACCCGATACTCTTGACTCAAGGCAATTTGCAACGATCCAAGATCTAGTTTCTGAGGGCGAAATAGAAGGGTTTCCTTCTGCTAAGGCTTACACAAGAGATACAACTAATTACGATAATGCTGCTTTAAAAGATATTTATTTTGATAAGACTCCAGTTTTAGACGCAGGTGCAGATGTAACTAATCTTCAGGATTCTGATTACAACTTTAAAGATGTTGAGTTTACTCCTCGTTATGGAACATCAAATCAGGACTATATAACAGGGTTAAAAGATAGCGTTGCAAGTCCTACGAATGTAGGAGTTACTGTTACTCAAGCTGGTGGTGGTGTTAGTAGACAGATACAGGCAGCAGGTGGTGGTGCTGACGATCCAGATGCAGTAAGAGTGACAATAACTTGGCCTCAAATACAGAAAGCAGAAGATGACGGAGACTTGAGAGGATCAAGTGTTTCCTTAAAAATACAGATTAAATACAACGGAGAATCTAGTTATACAGATTTAATTACTGACACTGTTACAGGACGGACGGGAGATGCTTATCAAAAAGATTATTTAGTTAATTTAGATCACACAAAAAATAGCGGTAATGCTTTTCCTCTTGATATTAAAGTTATAAGAACAACAGCAGATAGTGGAGATGAATCACTAAAGGATTCTTTTACTTGGACAAGTTTTACAACTGTTATTGATGAAAAACAAAGATATTTAAACTCTGCTTATTTTGCACTTAGGGTTGATAGTAAGCAGTTTTCAAGTATCCCTCAAAGGTCATATCGTTTAAGGGGAGTAAAGATAAGACTACCCAATAACGCAAGTGTAGACTCAAATACTGGAAGAGTTACTTATTCTGGAGCATGGAACGGAACTTTTGGAGCTGCTCAATGGTGCAGTTGCCCAAGCTGGATACTTTACGATTTATTATGTTCGCAACGCTACGGATTTGGGGAACAAATATTAACTGATGCGGAGAAAAGTAGTTTCAATGGCAATGCTTCTAGGCTTGATAAGTTTTCTTTTTACGCTGCAAGTGTTTATGCTAATGAACTTGTAAGTGATGGATTTGGAAGTCAAGAAGCAAGATTTAGTTGTAATGTTTCTATTCAAACTCCAACAGAAGCATTTGATTTAATCAATGAATTAGCAGGTGTAATGAGATGTATGCCTTTTTGGGGTGCAGGATCAATAACATTATCTCAGGATAAGCCAACTACAACTTCTTACTTATTTAATTTATCCAATGTTAGTCCTGAAGGATTTACATATAGTGGTACAAGTTTAAAAACTAGACATACGGTTTTTGTAGTCAGTTACTTCAATATGGACTCTATTGATATTGATTATGAGACTTATGAAGATACTGCAAATGTAGCAAAATGGGGATCAATTATAAAGCAAGTTAAAGCATTTGCTTGTACTTCTAGGGGACAAGCTCAACGTCTTGGAAAATATTTAGCATTTACAGAGCAAAGAGAGTCAGAAGTTATCACGTTTAAGACATCAATAAATAGTGGAACGATTGTCAGGCCAGGGATGGTAATTAGTGTAATAGATCCTGTTAGAAGTGGAATCAGAAGAGGAGGTAGAATTTCTGCTGCGTCAACAACTGTTATTACTGTAGATAATGAGGATGCAACCGATTTATCTATTACAGGCGATGCAAAGTTAAGTGTTATTCTGCCTGATGGATTAACAGAAATAAGGAATGTAAGTAGCAAGTCTGGAGCTGCAATAACAGTAGCTAGTGCTTATAGTCAAGCTCCAGCAGTAGGAAGTATTTGGTTGTTAGAAAATAACACTGTAGAAGCAGAAGAATGGAGAATTTTATCTGTTGTAGAAGAAGACGAAGGAGCTAATTATGTCATCACAGCTTCTCCTTATATTGAAGGTAAATATGCAAATATTGAATCAGGTATTACTTTACCCGCAAGGAATGTTTCTGTATTAAACGCACCAGCAACTCCACCTGCTGATTTAGCAGCTTTAGAAAAAATTGTTGTTATTAACGGTAAAGCAGTACCAAAAATAATTGTTAGTTGGAAACCTTCGATTGGGGTTATTCAATATCAATTACAATACAGATTTGAAAAAGGAACTTGGTACACATTTACAGTGGCAAGTTCTTCATTTGAAATAGAAAACAGCCAAGTTGGTGAATATGAATTTAAAGTTGCTGCTTTTAATATCAATTTATCACCTTCTAATTTAACGAGTGATCTTACGTTTAATGCTGTTGGTAAAACAACTAAACCTGCTAATGTCACCAATCTTTCTTTTGAAGGGATCAACGCAAACTCAGCAAGATTAACTTGGGATAAATCGACTGATGTTGACGTTCTTCATGGAGGACGAGTTCATATAAGACATTCTTCTTTAACAAATGGAACTGGAACGTGGTCTAACTCAACTGATCTAATTAATTCATTAGCAGGAAACAGTACTCAAGCAGTCGTACCTTTAATGACTGGAGAATACATTGCGAAGTTTGCTGATGATACAGGTAATTTTAGTGATGGAGAAACCAGCATTATTATTACGGCTCCTGCTGTTGATGAATTATTAGTTGGATTGCAGCAAAGAGAGGATACAGGTAATTTCCCTGGAACGAAAACAAATACAGTTTATGATGCTACTTATGATGCTTTGAAGCTTACAGATCCATCTGCTAATGCAACAGGTACTTATGTTTTTCAAAATGCTTTAGATCTTGGGGCTATTTTTAATGTTGACCTTGAAAGAGTGTTCGCAACTAGAGGTTTATACCCTTCAGCTTTAATTGATAGTAGGACAGATTTAATTGATACTTGGACTGATTTTGATGGTGATATTCCAGATAAAGTTAATGCTGTGTTAGAGGTTTCAACTTCTGACGATGCTTCTAGTTATGGTCCCTTCTCACCTTTTGCTAATGGAACCTTTAGAGGCAGAGGTTTTAAATTTAGATCAACCTTGTCCACAACAGATGTAGCTCAAAATATTCTTGTAGATCAGCTTGGTTTTCAGCTTAAATTCACAAGAAGGACAGAGCAGTCTACGGCTGCAATAGCTAGCGGCACTAGCGGTAGCGGTAAAGCTATTACATTTGGTAAGGCTTTCTTTACTGGAACGTCTGTTGTAGGAGGAAGTACAACCGCATATCTTCCTAGCATTGGGATTACTGCTTACAATATGGATTCAGGCGATTATTTTGCAGTTTCGAGTGTGACAGGAACAGGCTTCACCGTTATTTTTAAGAACAGTTCAAACAGCGTAATTGATAGGAATTTTTCTTATACGGCTGTAGGATTTGGTCGTGGCAGTTAAACTAATGAAAAAGGTAGCAAGTAAATGACAGTCCATGATCTAGTTATTGCAAACGCTTCGGGGGCGGCTGTAAGAACCGACCTGAACTCTGCTTTAGCTGCAATAGGTTCAAACTCTAGTAATTCAAGTGCTGTTACGGGTGCAAACAGTTATCCATATCAATGGCAAGTAAGAACAGATGTCAATAAGTTATACATGCGAGATGCTTCTACTAATACGACTTGGCATGAGGTTGGAGATGTAGGAGTAGCAAACTTAGGATTAGCAAAATTAGCCAGTCCAACATTTACAGGTGTCGTAGAAATAGCAAATGGAACAAACGGCGCACCATCTATAACCTTTGATTCAGACACAGATACAGGTTTATACAGATCAGGGTCTAATATTTTAGGACTTTCAGCAGGTGGAACGGCTTCTCATTTATTCAAGTCAGATGGAAGCGAACCACAAGTACCTTTAAAAGCAATAAGTGGAAGTGTGTCAGCACCTTCTTTAACTTTTGCTTCTGATACGAATTTAGGGTTATACAGATCGGCAGCAGATACTTTATCGGTTACGACAGGAGGAACAGAAAGAGCGTATTTTAATAGCGATGGTTTAAGTATTAAAGGGCAACTTGATCTTCGTTTATACGATTCAGACAGTTCTAATTACGCAGCGATACAAGCTCCTAGCACTATCGGATCAAATTACACGTTAACTCTTCCTACGGATGATGGTTCTTCAGGAGAATTTTTAAAAACAGATGGTTCAGGAAATTTAAGTTGGCAAGCACAAGCAACAGCATCTTTAATTATTAGAGGTGCTATTGCGTTTGACGGTAGTGGCAACGTAATTAAGAATACAAATTTAACGGTTTCAAGGACTGGAACAGGGACTTACACAATTACAATTGATTCTTCAATTAGAAACGGTACAAGTTATGGAGTCATTATTGGCAATATTCGAGAAAGTGCATCTAGGACTGTAGGTCAATACACAACAGGAAGTGGGTCTAGTCCTAATAACTCAGGATTAACAGATAATATGACTGTTGCTTTTATTTCTAGTCGTAGCACTAACAGTTTTAATATTACGGCTTATCGTTTTGACAGTGAAGTTGCTCAAGCTAATTCTGATGATAACGATAGGGGTTGGAGTTATAAAAGGGTTGCAGCAGATCCCGCTTACATTTCAATTGCTTTCTTTTCTTAATGGCAACTATTTTCTACAATTACGATAAAAGTACAACAAAACTTGCAACTGTTATTTCTGATAAAACTCCAGCAGAATTAGTTGCAATGGATGTTATTCCTGAAGGGGCTGCTTATCTTTCTGTTGAAGACATGACAGAAGACATGACAGATGAAGATGAACGCATTAAATATAATGAGGTCTTGTATTGTAGTTTTGATGACTATGTAAATCCAACAAAAGTCGTAGTTGATTATCAGGCAATCATAGCTTCATTGCTAGAAGATATAAAACCAATGCGAGATACTCTTGTTTCTACATTGGATTACTTAAAAGTTAAAGCTGCTTCAAATAATAAAACTTCTGTAGTCTCAGAGATAGATGCCGACATTACTGCATTAAAAGCCTGTTTAACTGTTGAACTATCAAACTATACAAAGGCTGCTGATTTAAAAGATTATGTTCCTGACATCATGTCTATTGATTATGATTTAAAATATACGGATAAAATTGATGCTTAAAGAAACTTACCCTACCTTTGTAAAAGAGAAGATTAAAAAGATAATAGAGGATAGAACTCAAGATATAAAATTACAAGCAAAAAGAATAGGTAAAAGACCTGAAAAGAAGTGGAAAGATTATCTTTCAGAAGAAGTTTTAAAATCTGTTATCAATAAAGATATTAACGCAGCAAAGGACAGTAATCTACATAGCTTTTCGGCAGAAATATCTAATAAACTTTTACATATTTTAAAGGAAATTTATTCCGATAAATCTATTTATACTTCTGGACATTTTTATTATCCTCCTACTGGATACATGGGATGGCATACAAATTATCAAATGCCAGAAGAACGTGTTTATGTTACTTATGCTTCTGAAAAAGGTAAATCTTTTTTTAGATATTTAGAAGAAGGTAAAGTAATTACTGATTATGATGATAAAGGTTTAACCGTCAGACGTTTTGCTGTTTCAAATGAAAAACCTTATTTTTGGCACTGTGCAGGAAGCGATTGTGATCGGTTTAGTTTTGGGTATAGGCTAAAACCTATCGAGTCTTGATATACTAAGACCAAAGGCAACAAGCTTATGGCAATAGCACCTGGAACGTATGACATGACGATCCAACGAAGATCGGATCATAATGTCTCTGTCACCTTAAAAGACTCAGGAGGAAGTGCCGTTAATCTTTCAGGTTATACAGTTGCTTCTCAGATTTGGGATTCTGGACGTACTACTAAGGCGGCTGATGTAACTTGCACTTATACAAATCAAACCAATGGGGCTTTCGATTGGAAAGTAACTGATACACAGACAACAACGTTTACTGCTGATGAATATAAATACGATGTGCTATTAACGAATCCTTCAGGGCTGAAAGAATACTGGTTAGAAGGTACTATTTATATGGATGAAGGATACACTGCATGACAACAGTAAATATCACAACCAGCAAAAACACTGTAACTGTTGACGAAAGCAATAGTTCAACCATAGAAGTTGCAACTCAAGGCCCACAAGGGCCAGCTTTTTCTACAAGTGGTACAGGGTTAAGTGACTCAAGCAAGGTCAACAAAAGTATCATTTATTATGATAGTAGTGCTTCAAGCTATAAAGCAGACAGCACATGGACTACAGACACACTCACCAACGGAGGTAACTTCTAGTGGCTAACACGATCAGGATTAAAAAAAGAGCTGCTAGTGGAGCTGATGGCGCACCCTCAAGTCTGTTTCCTTCAGAATTAGCGTTTAATGAAAGTGATCTAAAACTGTATTACGGTTTTGGTGATAACGGTTCTACTCCACCTTCTGCAAGTTCAATTATTACCGTTGGTGGATCTGGAGCGTTTTTTAATAAAACAGATACAAGAACAGCAAACACAATCCTTGTTGGACCTGCAAGTGGTTCGGCTGCTGCTCCTACTTTCAGAGCTTTAGTTGCTGCTGATTTATTAAAGTTAAATGAATTTACAGTTCCTGATGGTGCTGTATCTCTAAACAGTCAAAAGATTACAAACCTTGCTGATTGTACTGCTGATAATGATGCTGCAAATAAAGGTTATGTAGACGGAGTTGCTCAAGGATTAGATATAAAAGATTCTTGTGTTGTTGTATCTACTTCAAACATAACTCTAAGTGGAGTTCAGACGATAGACGGTGTTTCTGTTGTAGCTAATGATCGTGTTCTTGTAGCAGGGCAATCAACAGCAAGTCAAAACGGTATTTATAAAGTCGTAAGTGGTGGAAGTTGGACAAGGGCTGATGACATGGCTGCTGGAGAGGATGCAGCAGGAAATTTCACCTTTATAGAAGAAGGAACAACCAACGCCGAGAATGGTTTTGTTTGTACTTCTGATAAGGGAAGTGCAGTTGTAGGAACTAATAACCTTACTTTTGCTCAGTTCTCAGGTGCAGGACAAATAACGGCTGGCGATGGTCTTCAGAAATCAGGCAACACAATATCCACCGATCTTAAAAGCAATGGCGGTGTTGTCATTGAATCAGGAGAACTGGCAGTTAAGTTAGATGCAAGTTCAATAACTGGAACGCTTGCGGTAGGAGACGGAGGAACAGGAGCAACTACAGCCAGTGCAGCTCGTACATCTTTAGGAGTTGTAATCGGAACTAATGTTCAAGCCTATGACGCTGATCTTGATGCTTTGTCAAGTTGTCAATCAGGAGGTGCTGCGGCTTTAGCTTCTTTAACTTCAACAGAAATAGGAATACTTGATGGTGCAACTGTAACGACTGCTGAATTAAATATTATTGACGGTGGAACGTCAGCTACTTCAACAACCTTGGCTGCTGCTGATCGAATGGTGATTAATGATGCAGGTACAATGGTTCAGGTCGCTTTAACTGATCTGGTCACATTCCTTGAGAATGGTTCTGTTTCTGGTTTCGATGTTGACGGAGGAACCTACTAACTACAATTACTACTAGGAGGTAGGTCAAATGGCTAACACAATCAAGTTAAAAAGAGGAACTAGCACTCCATCGACGAGTGACATAGATAGTGGCGAAGTCGCTATTGATACCTCGGCTCAAAAGTTATATATCAACGATTCTGGAACGGTTAAAGAAATTGGAGGTGGTGGTAGTTCTATTGGTGGAAATACAGGCGTTGATTTCAACGATAATGTTAAGGCTCGCTGGGGAACAGGGAATGATCTAGAGATTTACCACTCAGGTAGTGACACTTTCATCCATGAAAATACAAAAACTTTAATCCTAAAAACTACAGCAGCAAATCAAGGTACTTTCCTCCAATCAGACGACACTGTATGGGTTACAACTCCTGCTGCTGGAGAGACTATGGCGAAGTTTATAAAAGATGGAGCCGTAGAACTCTATTACGACAACAGTAAGAAGTTTGAGACTAATGCCTACGGTACTATAACTACTGGACATTCTTATTTATTTGATAATTATAAACTTCAATTAGGAAGTAGCCAAGATCTCCAGATTTACCATGATGGGACAGATAATTATTGGGAAACATCTAGTGGAACGACACATTTCAGAGTTGCTAGTGGAAACCGTATAACTATTAACGGGAGTTCTGGTGATGTCACGATGCAAGGTTCTAGTGGTAAGAATTTCCTTTGGGATAATTCTACAGCTTACTTAAATCTAAATGATAATGCTAGAGCAACCTACGGAACTAGTAATGATCTACAAATCTTCCATGATGGATCGAACTCTAAGATAGAAAATGCTACTGGTGAATTAAGATTACAGAACTCAACATGGATTAAATACCAAAGTGATAGCGGTCATATTTTCTATAACGCCTCTGCAAGCGAAACACTTGCTAGATTTAATAATAACGGAGCCGTAGAACTCTATTACGACAACCAGAAACAGTTTGAGACTATAAGTACTGGTGTGAGAGTCCCTGACAGTAAAGGATATTACTGTGGTGATGGTAATGACCTAAGAATGTTTTTCAATGGCACAGATGGATATATAAGGGCTGAAGCTGGAAAATTAAATCTTGACAGTTCTGGTGGTGAAAAATTTTTTATTGGTAATCCTAACGGAGCCGTAGAACTCTATTACGACAACTCTAAGACTTTCCAAACTACAAGTTATGGTGCTGAAGTTATAGGTACTTTCCGTTGTGATGCTTTAAGTTTACTAGATAATGAAAAAATACAATTAGGTTCTTCTGGATCAGATTTAGAAATCTACCATTCAGGTACTAATACATTCTTCGAAAATACTACTGGTAATGTTTACTTTAGAAATGATGGTTCTGCTACCTATTTCCAAATGGGAAGTGGTAACGAAACTGGAATAGCTATAGCTAAAGATGATGGAGTATTTTTATATTTTAATGATGCTCAGAAATTTCAGACGACGAATACTGGTGTTTCAATAAGTACTAATGCAGCTTTTCCTGATAATGGTAAAGCTATATTCGGAGCTAGTGATGATCTACAAATCTACCATGATGGGACAAATAATTACATTAAATCTGCTAATGATAATCAAGACATATTAATACAAAGTTCAAGAGACTTATATTTAGCTACTGGAGATGGGTCAACTGGCATACATACATTCCTCTATGCCGCCGATAATGCAGGAGTTGAACTTAGATACGACAACTCTAAAAAATTTGAAACAGACGCAAACGGCGTAACTATAACAGGTCAATGTGCTTTAACATCTCATGCGGCTTGGCCAGATCATAGTAGCGGTTATGTAGGAAAGGCGGTATTTGGAAATGGTGATGATTTACAAATCTACCATGATGGAAGCCACTCATATATAAAAGATTCAGGAACAGGTAACTTAAGAATTGATGGTTCAGATAATGTAGAACTACAAGCTGGAGGATCAACTAAAGCTTATACTTACGCTAATGGTTTATTTGTATATAACCAACAGATTCCAGATAACGGTGAATTAAATATTGGTAATGGTTCAGATCTAAAGCTTTATCATAATGCACAACACTCTTTCATCAAAAACAGTACAGGTAATTTATATATTTGGAGTGGTGATGGACATGATGGAAATATTGTTATACAAGCTACTTATGGTGAAGAAAGTATTTGGGCTAAGCATAACGGAGCCGTAGAACTCTATTACGACAACAGTAAGAAGTTTGAGACATTAGCTGTTGGAGTTCGAGTAGCTTCAGGTAATCTCTATATGTACGATAGTGGGGAAATAATTTGTGGAACTGGTGGAGATTTAAAGATTTACCATGATGCATCGGACTCATGGATTAAAAATACTACAGGAGTACTTGTCTTTGCTAGTGCTGATATTCAACTTGCGAATGTTGCTGGTAGTGAACAGTATATTCGTGCAGTAGAAAACGGATCCGTACAACTCTATTACGACAACGTAAAGAAGGCACAAACCTATGCTAATGGATTAGAGGTCATAGGTAATCTTTATATGCAGACTGGAGGTCAATACCTAAGTGATAATGTAAAAATTCATATAGGAAATTCAAATGATCTACAAATCTACCATGATGGTACGGATAATATAATTCTTTCAACTGGTGGTTGTGATCTACTTACTTATGTAGCGAATGGTGAATTAGCTGTTAAAGCTATAGCCAACGGAGCCGTAGAAATTTATCATAACAACAATAAGAAGCTTGAGACAACTTCAAGCGGTGTTACTGTAACTGGAGCTTTAACATCTGATAATACTTGTAAAGCTTATATAAACTTAAATCAAGGGCTTAATCTTATTAGATTAGCTTATAATGTTGCCTCTATAACTGATAACGGGACAGGTCAATCTAGAATTACTTTCACAACTGCCTTAGGTAATGCTTATTATTCAGTAGCAACAGGTGGGGCTAGAGAGCAACCCGAATCATCCCGTTGTTATCCAACTAATGTTGATAACATAAATACAACCTACTTTGACATAACAAACCACAACGATGGTTCCAGTAATGTTGATTGGGAATTATGTTGTTGTATCGTTCACGGACTTTAAAATTATGCTTAACGAAACTGAATTAAAAACTAGATTTATTTATGAGCAAGATGATGGTCGGATTGCGATTGTTGTTCCTGTTGATAAAACACTTAGTCTTGATCAAATAAAAATAAAATCAGTGCCTAATGGTAAAACTGCCTACACTGTAACGGCTGACGACATTCCTACAGATCGAACTTTTAGGGATGCTTGGACTTACACCCCCTAATTAATTATGGGATTCGGAATCAACATGGCGAAAGCCAGAGAAATTCACAAAGCAAAAATCAGAGAAGCAAGGACACCTAAACTCTCTGAACTTGATATTGAATTTCAAAAAGCACAAGAAACTGGTGCTGACACCTCAAGCATTGTTTCTAAAAAGCAAGCATTGAGAGACGCTCCAGCCGCTACTTCTATTGAGTCGGCTTCTACAGGTGATGAACTAAAAGCACAATGGGATACAGCCACACTTGGTACTAGCCCATACTCTTAGTATTATTGGAACGTATTTCTTAATTACACATGTCCGACAAACTCACTCAATGGAAAGAGACTCTTGAAGAAAAAACAAAGTATAGAGCGCAATTAGAGTCTGCCCTTAATAAAACAACCGCCGAGATCCTTCAATTGCAAGGTGGTATTCAATTTGCAGAAGAGTCCACTGAAGTTAATTCAGAAGAACCTTCTCCTGAAAACAGTTAAACTATTTTTAAACGATTTTCAAAATGGCTATTAACAAAGTTTGGGAAGTGAACACGATGGATCGTGAGATCGCTGATGGTTACGTCACCAAAGTTATCTATCGCTGTAAAGCAATTGATGACTCTGATAACAAGGAAGCTCCTGATTCAAGACAAACAGGTGAGGTCACTTTTACTAAGCCTTCCAGTCTTCCTTCTGACTTTAAAGCTTACGATTCTCTAGATGCTGCGACTTGCATTGGGTGGGTTAAAACTGCTTTAGGTACAGACGGTGTTGCTGCTGTAGAAGCTGCGATTGATGCGGCTGTCGCTACTCCAACAACTGCTGTTGGTAAGCCTTGGTCTTAATGGTATTTAGTTGAACTTGCTGTTGAAGTAACAAATGCAACGGCAGCAAAGCGACTAAACCCATAAAAAGGATTAGAGTTGTATGAGTAATAGCTTTTAAAATAGCTTCTTTTACCATGCAAAAAATTCTGAACATTATCAGTGTACTGTCTTTCCTGTTGGTGATCTCGTTAACAGGGGGCGGTATTTTTGGCTATCTCTGGATTACGAATGAAGAGAATCAAGAGAAGTTAAAGAAGCAGATGATTGAACAGGTAACTGGATCGTTAAAGATGCCTGGATTATCTGGCCCTGTACTTCCTACTGCTGCTCCTAAAGCTGCTGGAAATGCTGGTGGATTTAGTATTCCTAAGTTTTGACAGAGATTCCCAGAATAGGAGTTAATTCTATTGGGATCGAACCAGTAAGAACATATCTTATAAACGCTCCAACGATAAATACTCCTAATGTCCCTGTGGTGTTACCTATGGGATTTCCTGTTGTTAATATTCCTGGCTGCGTAGAAGCAAGACGATCCAATGAGAATGAAAACTTAGTAACTAATGATCCCGATGGAAATTTAATTCTGTGCGATGCACAATATCCTTCATACGATGCGATGAACTTCGTACCTGAAGAGCTTATCTACACAGAAGAAGCAAAACCTCAACGATACGAACAACCAGAAACCCCTGCAACACCAGAAGTACCGCAAGCAAAGCCCACAGATTGTCCTCCCGATGGTGCGCCTGAAGTTGGGACAAAAGTAGAAGAAGGTACTAAACAGATTATTAAGTATGAATTGGT
>VTLG01009492.1_pt1 | contig 30537 bp, 50 predicted proteins | sample 4694571 | NCBI WGS metagenome assembly VTLG01 (sample SAMN12604809, study PRJNA352737) | marine metagenome | biome: ENVO:00000447; feature: ENVO:00000209|ENVO:00000569|ENVO:01000036; material: ENVO:00002151; isolation source: viral sequences binned using virsorter ...
CAACAGCAACACTAACACTTCAAAATATGAAATTAGGACAAGTAATTGATATTGTATTGTCAGGAACTTTAAGTAGTGCAGCAATTACTCTAGCAGATGATTTTACCTCATCTACTATTAGGAGGGTAGGTAGCACAGAATTAGATACCTCAGCAACAAATGTAATTACAGTTACTTGTATTGATGACACAGATAGTGCAGCATTGATTCATTATACAATTAACACATTCCAAACTGATACAACACCATAATAATTTAGATATGAAAGCAATACAATTAAAAGATGAGATTAAAATATATGCAAATTTACCTTCAAATTATGATGGCAAAAAACATTATGTAAATGGTTTTAATAAATTGTCAGATAGTGAACTAGAAAAAGAGGGTTTTTTTGATGTTGAAAAACCTGAAATAGATTATACAATTCAAGAATTAGGTAAATTAAGTTTTGATAAAAGTAAAAAAAAGTTTGTTTATGCTGTTAAAAATAAAACTTGGACAGAAAGTGCTACTGAATTAAAAAATCAAAAAATATCACAAATTAAATATTCAGCAAAACTTTTATTAAATGAAACTGATTGGTATATAACAAGACAAGCAGAGGGTATAAAAGATGCACCTACAGAAATTATTGAAGCTAGGAAAAAAATTCGTGATGAAGCAGATGCAGAAATTAAAGAAATAAATAAATTAAGTAAAAAAGCTGACATTGTTGGATTCAAAAGTGAATTAAGATGAGTTTTAATAAAAGATTAGCAACTGGTGCTGGAGTTGCTGAACCTCAATTTAAAGTAAAAGCATTTACAGGTAATAGACCAAACTCGCAAAGTATAACTGGTGTTGGTTTTGAACCAGCTATGGTAATTGTTAAATTACTTGCTGCGAGTGGTTATGGTGCTGTACTTGCAAATCAAGTCAGGGGTGCTCAAAAGTTTTTAGACACCACAAGCACTGCTGCTGAAGTAAGTGCATCAAATTCTTTAACGTCTTTTGATTCAGATGGTTTTAGTGTTGGGGGATATGGCAACTGGAACGGAGGACTTTCTGGTGCTAATGGGGATATGATTTCCTACAGTTTTAAAAAAGGAACAGATTTTAGTGGCAATAGTAACGGAAGTATAACATCCTCAGGTAATGCAAACAACGATTTAGGTATAAGTATTGTAGATTTTACAGGTACAGGTGCAAATGCTACAGTCGGTCACGGGTTATCTTCAACCCCTGAAATGTATATTGTAAAATCATATGATACAGCAGGTCGTAATTGGTCAGTTTTTCATCAATCACAGGGTAATGACAAAGCAGCTTTTTTGCATACTGACGGTGCTTTTAACACTACAAGTGGTTGGGGATATGGTTCTGGAACTTTTTGGAACACTACAAGCCCTACATCTACAACAATTTCTTTAGGTAGCATTGCTGATATGAATGGAAGTGGGAATAAATTTTTGGCTTTTTGTTTTGCATCAAAAGCAGGAGTTTTAAAAGTTGGTTCTTATAGTGGTTCAAATTCTAATTTCCAAGTTACAACAGGTTTTCAACCATCTTTTGTTATGGTTAAAAATGCAACTGTTGCTAGTACTGATTGGACTGTCTTTGATGACCAAAAAAGTGGTTTTATAAATTTTAACGATAATTCTGCAATGACTGGCTCAATTGGAAGTTTTTTAAGTTTTAATGCAACTGGTTTTGAGTTAGTTGGTAATTCGGGTAACAATGTTAATACTGCGACCAACAGTCCAAGTTACATATATCTAGCAATTAAATGAAACAGTTAGCAACAATAAATACAAGTGCAATAATAATTAGTTTTATACCTCAATTAGAAGACGGTTTACGAATACTTGTATTAATAGGCACTATTATTTATACAGTGCTTAAAATTAGAAACGAAGTTAAAAATAAATAATGTGGCAGGGAATATCTTTTAGACAAAACCAGATACAAGGTCTTAGAATGAACAAAATAAAAGAAAGGTTTATACAGTCTTATAGACCAATAACAAAAAAATATGACAAATGAAACTACCAACAAATGGTGTGGCAAAAGATATAAGGCATTTTTCAGGTGCTTTACTGGTTTTCTTTTTAATAGTAGGAATTTTAATTTATTTGTCAAAATTTTCAATACCAGATAAAAACGCACAAATTGTAAACACTCTAATTGGTATGATAGCTGCTAGTGTAGCTATGGTTATTGCAACTATAACTGGTAGAAACCCAGACGACTTAGAAGAAGCAAAGAAAAAAATACAAGGACTTGAAAACAGAGTAGAAGCTCTTGTAAGTCAAAAAGATTCATTAGAAGGAATGTTAATTAAAAGCCAATCTGAAACTATAGAAAGACTAACTTTGTTAGCTGCTGTAGACCACGACAAAAGATATAAATGTAAAGAAGAGAATTGTAAATGTAAATAAATAAAACAATGGAAAAAATCTTAAATTTATGGAAAAAAGTACCTTTTACAAAAAAATTATTGTATTGTGTTGCTTTGTTATTGTTTCTTTTAATGATATTAAAATGATAAAATTAGAATATTTTAAATATGAAGAGTTTGATAGTCCAGACAAAAGAGGTTCTGGAAAAAATATGCACCCAGAAACACTTAGAAAACTTGAAAAAGCTAGGGAATTCGCTGGGTTTCCTTTTGTTATATCCAGTGGCTATCGTACCGAACAACACAACAATAGTCTCATTGAAAGAGGGTACAAAGCAAGTAAACAAAGTACACACCTCGAAGGAAGAGCAGTCGATATTATTGTCAAAGATTCCGTACACCGACTTAAATTACTTGAAGCGTTGCAGTTTGCAGGATTCCGTAGATTTGGTGTTAGTAAAGGATTCATACATACAGACGACAGCGAACATAAACCAGAGTGTCTCTGGACATACTAGCACTTCTGGTAACACTATAGAGTATGAGTAAACCTTTAAAAGAAACAAAAGTAGGAAAATTTTTACTAAAAACAGCACCAAATATTCTTGGGGGTTTGTTAGATAGTACACCAGCAGGTAGTGTTATAAAAACTCTTATAGGTGGGTCAGATATGTCTGACGCAGACAAAGAAATAGCTCTTAGAAAGCTAGACCAAGAAATACACGAGTTTGACGGTATTACCCAAAGGTGGATTGCAGACTCAAAATCTAGTTGGTTAGCTCAAAATGTAAGACCCTTAACTCTCGCTTTTTTGACAGTTGCTTTTGTTATAGGTTGGTATATGCAAATAGAAGAACTAGAGGTAGTCAAAGAACTTCTCTGGGTTGTTTTTGCAGGTTATTTTGGTGGACGTACTTACGAGAAAGTAAAAGGAAAAAGTAATGGCTAGGAGAGTTGTATCTAAGTTTATTCAAAAACCTAGAGTAAAAAGAAAGGGTAGACACTCTAAAAGTGCTAGTAACTTAAAGTCTAGTAAACTATACAAAAAACCTTATAACAGACAGGGTAGAAAATAAATTTGTATATTTAGTAAAATATTTTATATTACTATACTATATAGTGTCACTATATTGTAACCTTATATATAGTAATATAACTATATAGTAATAGTCTTTTATGGGTGTTGTTTATTTTGTAGCAGGTATAATTTTCTGGGAGTTTGTAAGAGCTTTTGTAATTGCTTTGTATTTAGCTTATAAAAAAAAAGATGAGTAAAAGACCTACTATAAAGTGTAGTTTGTGTGACAGTTACTTTGTCGAGGGTAGACAGTACAGAGAACACTGGGAAAAAGAACACTTAGAAGAATACTTAAAACTAATAAATTATAAAGATTTATGATTTTAGAAACAAAAAACAAAGCAGACCTTATAATAGATATGCCGATTTGTAGTACTTGCAAGATAGATAAGCTTTTTGAAATTGACTGCTATATGTACACGAATCTAGGAACAGACAGCTCTAAAACAGAAAGAGCCAAAGTTAAAAAAACAAGCACCTATATTTACAAGCTCATTAAAGGACTTAATAATCAATTAGGAAAAGAGCTTCTGTATTACTATGCGTAAGCTGTCAAGAAAGAGTATAGTAAAAAAACTTGACCAAGTATTTAGTTTATACGTAAGAAACAAATACGCTAAAGACGGTTTTTGTGAGTGTATAACTTGTGGTCGCAAATATCCTATTAAACAAATTCAGTGTGGTCACTTTATGAGTAGAAAAAACTACAGCACACGCTGGGAATTAGAAAACGTAGCTCCACAATGTTTTGGCTGTAATTGTATGCAGCAAGGAAAGTCTTACGAGTGGTCTTTAAAGATAGGTCAGAAGCAGTCGCAAAAAATGTATCACCTATCAAAACAAACAGTCAAATTCAGCAACGAAGATTTATTAGAAAAAATTAGTTATTTTCAAGAAAAATTAAGTAACTTTAAATAGATTTTTGATTTGTAATAGTTAATTTATTATTATAATTTAATTCTTTTAGATTGGTAGTAAGAGTGGTAAATTTATTTTTATCACTCTTTTTTTTTGTTGTTAAAAAATTTTTAATATCTTAGAGGTATCAATTTAAAAATATATAATATGCTACCATTCCCAAACGAAGTACAAAAAGTAACAACAATGCAACTTGAAGGTTCTTTAGAAACCTTAGAAAGGTTGAAAAGAATTTACAAAGAAGAACTTAAAAGAAGAAAGAAACATTTAAAAAAAGTTCCACGTGGAACAAATCAAGATGACTAATTCAGAAGACATTATAAGAGTGCTTAGACAAGAAATAAGATTGCTCAAAAAAAGAAACGACCTGCTCGAAAGAGAAAAATTAAATTTAGAAATTAAACACAAATTAAAAGAATATGGAAACTATAAAAACGCTTAAATTAAAGGAAGACATTTTCCTAGACCCTATACAGAACCAGTTTGACTACAAAGGTGAAACTTATAAAAAATGGAAAGCTAATTTTACAAATGGTGAGTACTATATCTTTAACAAAAATGTAAAGTACGACAACGGACAATATAACTTCACAAAAGGACAGACTATAGAGTTTGTTGTAAAAGACCAAATTAAAAAAACAGCTATGAAACCAAAGCTAATAGTAAACACCCAAAGCACTAATAGCAATACAGAAACACTACAGACAAATCTAAGTATATTGTTGCAAGTTTGTTATAAAGAAAATATGACAGCTTTTGCAAAAGATAATAGAGCTTCTGTAATGCAGAACACTAAAGAAGACTACGAACAATTAAGAAACATTTTAAACAACTCATAATGGACAAAAAAGATAAATTTGTAAACGGTTTGTTTTTCAGCGAACCTAGACAAGATTGGTTAAAAGCTAATATAAGCTTACGATTCCCACAAATACTAGACGAAGTTAAAAGACTAGAAAAATTTAAAGACAAAGAAGGTTTTGTAAATCTGGACTGTAAAACTAGCAGAGCAGGTAAAAACTACTGGGAGATAAACAACTATAAACCAAAAGAAGTAACCCAGAAAGAACATAGTCCAGACGTAGACCTCCCCTTCTAATGATTGTACCCTTTAAAAAAATTTTAAAGGAAGTAAAGGACTATAAAAATGGGAAAATTAAATCTGGTATATCTTTAGGCGTTGAAGAAATAGATAAAAGAATACGTTTCAAAAGACAGTTTAATGTAATACTAGGACACGCAAACGCAGGTAAAACAACTCTTGTTATTTATCTTATGCTTTTGTATAGTATTAATAAAAACCTAAAGTTTCTCATTTATAGTAGCGAAAACGATTTATACGATTTAGCTATGAGACTTATAGAGTTTAAAGAAGTTAAACCTATTAGCAAAATACCAGACAGTGATTTAGAAGAAGCAGCAGAGTTTATAGACCAGCATTTTAAATTTGTAGACAACTCTAAGCTTTACCACTATCAAGAGTTACTTTCTATTGGTGAAACTGTAAAAAAAGAATATGACTTTGACGGTTTTCTAATAGACCCTTATAACAGTTTAGTTAGAGAAAAAGAGCAAATGTCTGGAATATCGTCACACGAATACGACTATGTAGCTTTAAGTAAATTCAGACTATTTTGTCAAGACAATAACGTAGCTTTATGGCTTTGTACACACGCAAATACAGAAGCAGCAAGAAGAAGACACCCTTTGGGTCACCGTTACGCTGGACAAACTACACCACCGTCTGCTGCTGACTGCGAGGGTGGACAGAAATTTAAGTCACGTTGTTCTGACTTCTGGGTAATTCATAGGTATATAGATGACCTTCACGACTGGAAGTTTTCACACTTGCACGTTGAGAAAGTTAAAACCACTCAAAGTGGTGGTAGCACTACAAAAGGACAACCTATAGTGTTTGAAAGCATAAAAAACAACGTAGGTTTTGCTATAAATCAAAATAAATTACTAACTTCGAGAGAATATAAACAAAAAAACTTTCCGTTTTGAATACCAAAATTAATTTCACGCCTATTTTTTTATACGGTGTGGCTTTTGGTATTGTTTACTACAACCCCAATCTTGAACCAGATAAGTTATATAAAGTAGAACCTGAAGAGTATTACGAGCAAATTTCGATAATGTTTTTTCTCTTTGGACTACATATAACTATATGGAAAGAATAATGGAGCTTATATACAAAGACCATAAAAAGTGGGTTAATATTGTAAAAAACTTTGGTTGTAACGAGACTACTGCTGAAGACATAGTCTCTGAAATGTACATTAAAATACAAAGACTAATAGAGAAAGGTACTGACATAATGTTCGACAGTAACTCTGTTAATTATTTCTATATTTTTAGATGCTTAAATAGTTTGTTTATAGACCTTAAAAGAAAAGAAAAAAATATTAACCAAGAAGACATAGAAACACTTAATTTACAGAGTGTTATAGACACGCCTAACTACAGTGCTAAATACGATAAAATAAAAGCTGCTTTAGATGCGTTATACTGGTACGACAAACGAGTTTACGAACTTATAGAGGGTGGAGAATCTATAGCAGGTCTTAGTAAAAAAACGAACATAAGTTACTATAGTTTGTATAATACATACACTAGGGTAAAGAAATATTTAAAAAGTTTACTATAATGCTGCTTGGAGATTTGTTAGAAAAGATATTTATAAAAACTGGTATTAAATGGCTAGTAAAAAAAATAGTAATTGACCTTCTAAGGTTTAAGACTTGTAACTGCGAGAAACGTAAATTAATTTTAAATAACTTTCATAAAAATTTTAAGAATGACAAAGACAATGACAAGTAGCGACTACGACTTATGGACAAACTATAAAGCAAATTATTCAACAAGACCTACAGACGAACAAATAGATTTAATAGTAGATTTACACGCAAAGTATTTTAATCACCATAAGTATTACCCCTGTACTTGTAACCCAAAAACTTGGAATCAGTGGATAAACCAAATTAACACTATCTATGAATCTACAAACAACGCATAAAATAGAAAGAGCTATAATTGCTGCATTAAATCTAGACGGTTGGGACTTAACTTGGACTGGTGGTAAATTTGAACACTACGATTGTGTAGGAACTACACCAAAGGGTAAAGATTGTGTTATAGAATTTAAGTTCCGTAAAACTTACTATGACACGAAAATATTAGAAAAGTACAAGTATGACGCTTTAATGAATTTACCCTACGATATTGTAAAGCTATATTTTGTTGCAGACCCGAAAGGCAACTACTTGTTTTGGCTAAACGATTTAGACTTAAAAGAAGTAACTACTATGCTTCTTCCAGATACTACACTCTGGACAAAAGCTAAGGTAAGCAAAGAAGTTTACCTGCTTAAAGAAGACCAAGCTTCTATAATCCAAAAAAATAAATAAAAAAAATTACTTAAAAGTTTGGTTATTAACATTTTTTTAGTATCTTTACATAGTAAAACAATTTATTAGTAATTAAAATAGTAAAAAATGAGAAAATTAATATCAAAAGAAAATTATTCAGGTTTAAATGGTGAACTTATAAAATTAACAGGTAAAGATATTATTACAAAACCTACAAATAAGTATAACGAAATCATTGATTGGAATTATGAAGTCTTAATTGACGGCAAAACAGAGTGTTTACTTAATGGACATTTAACAACAGTAAAAAAAATGTTTTGGAAAGAATACCAACAACAATCAAACAGAAGAATCTGGAAAAAAGAAAAGTAAAACAACAGGTGGCGTAAAAGCCACCTTTTTATATATATAATTATATGGAAACATTAAAACATTTATTAGGACTTTGTGGAGAAAGTCATTTTAACTTTATTACTTTTTTTGTAATATTGTTAGTATTGAAAATTACTAAAAACTTAATTTATAATTATGAGCAAAAATAAACCTATTATAAAATACAGCGTATCAAAAGCACTTACAGAGCAGCAAAGCGAGTATATTATTTTTAAGTCAAAAACTGGTTTACCAGTTTCACTTAAAGATTTTACTTACTTTCACGAATTATATTTAAAAGAAAAACAACTTGAAAAAAATCTAAAAAATGAAAGAAGTTAAAAAAGCAATTATAGAATTTATACTGCTATTTGGTTTTTTGTCAGTATGCACTTATGCAGGTTTATATCTGCTTTACTACCTATTACCTTTTCTTGAAAGATGAAAAAACCTTCTGGAATCACAACTTATATTACCAGCATAGTTTATTCTCATATATTTAGAGACAATTCAGAAGACTATATCAGCTACACTAAAGACGAATTGTTTGACGCTGTAAGAGAAAACATAGACAGCTCTGACGATTTAACCTTCGAGTTAGCAGACCAAGCTGTAAATTTTATTGACTGGGAGTTTTTAACTGACCTAATAGAGCAGGAGTTCTACGAAGTACACTGTAAGTATTGTAGAGAAAGCAGAGACTTAGAAAGTAATGGTTACTGCTCCAGTAGTTGTGAACGATTACACAAAGCAGAACTAAACGAGAGATGAGAGGTATATATAAAAAAGGTAACCTTTTGCAGTCGATAGAATTTATTGACAAATTTCAAGTAGCGTCAGACATTCTTTTTGATGCTTATATGAAAGACAAAGACAATTTAAAAGTATTAGAGCTAATGAATTTTTTAAACGTTGCTGCTTTTTATGTATCGTTTTTAGAACGAGAACTAGCTAATAAAGAAATAGACAACCAATCTACTATAAATAAACTATATCAAACTCAAAAAGAACTAGAAGAACTCTGGTCAGTTTCACCAGAAGAAAAACTAAAAAACTTTGAGAATGATAGTTTTAGTTGATGCAGATAGCTTAATATTTGCTTCTTGTTATAAGAACAAAGAAGAAAAAAAGATTTACCCTTATTACGAAACTTTAGAGGAGTGCCAATTAAAGTTTGACCAGTCCTTTATGTCTATTGTAAATTACTTAGAAGAGACTTTTGAAATTCAGAAACTTAGAGTTTTCTCTGGAAGAAGTAAAAATAATTTTCGTAAATTGTTGTGCAAGACTTACAAAGCCAATAGAACAAACGTTGAAAAGCCACCTATGTTAGACCAGATGCACGAATATGTCAAAACACAATACGAAGCTATTAGCAGTTGTGGACACGAAACAGACGATGCTGTAGCCAAGTACTGGTATGAATCACAAAAAATAGTAGGCAAAGACAATGTTATAATAGTAAGTATAGACAAAGACTATAGACAGTTTCCTGCATTAATTTATAACTATCATATAAAACACAAAAAAATAGAAAAGATTACAGAACAACAAGCACTATATAATTTCTACGAGCAAATGATAATAGGAGATACAGCAGACAACGTAAACTACTTTTACGGTTTCGGAAAAAAGTTTGCTGAAAAATACCTAAAAGACTGCACAAGTAAATACCAGTATGTCAAAAAAGTATACAAGCTCTTCAGAGATAGATACAGACAAAAAGGTAAAGAGAAATATATAGAGTGTTATAACTTGTTAAAAGTTAGAACAGATGTTTAAAAAAAAGATAATAGAAGAAGAGGAGTTTGACCTATACGCTTCGAATATAAAGTCAGTAGTGGGTGTAGATATATTCAAAAATAAACGAAGTTTAAAATACGTTGTTTGCCGAGCTTTGTTTTGCCATATAGTAAAAAAGTACTATCCAGATACAACTCTACACGGTATAAAAAGAATGTTTAATAAAAGAGGTAAGAAATACGACCACGCTACAGTACTACACGCTTTAAAATGCTTCCAGAGCTATATCAGTCCTAAGTACGGTTTTAAATATAGTGAACAGCGTAATATGTTAAACAAGTACACGCTTCAAGACCTATACAAAAAAATAGCTTACGAAAAAGGAACACTAGAGGTAAAAAAACAATATCTAAAAGAACAAATAGAAAGAATGAACACAAAGCAAATTAAAAAACTAGAGCAATTTATAGAAAATGTAGAATAAAAAACCTTTTAATGACAATACCAAAAGACGAAACAGAGTTTGTTCAAGCTTTTTATGTTTATGCATATAGTACAAATTACCCAGTATACGAAAGAAGATATGTAAAGAATCTTTATGTTAATCAATTAGGTCAAGTAAAACAAATAAAACCAGAAAAAAATATAGCAAAAATTATAAACCCATTGAAAAACCGTACTGGTTACCTATTTGTACAACCAGTAGTATTTTCGCAAGTTCAAAAAAAGTATATAAAACTAGGCATATTGGTACATAGACTTGTCTACTTTAGTTTTAACAAACCAGACCCAAGTCTTTACAAAACCCACGTTGTACACCATATTAACGCAAACAAACTTGACCCTAGATTAATTAATTTAGACTTTATATCTCAATCTGAAAATATACAAGAACGTTTTAAAGAACAAGTCAAAAGTACTGAAGTATATAAAATCGAATTAAATAAAAACCAACTAAGTTTGTTTTGAAAAGCGTTATATAAGTAAAACTGTACAAAAATGGACACAAAATTAGCTAAAAAAAGTTTTATAAAAGCATATACAGAAACCTTTGGTAACGTTTCTTTAAGTTGTAAAATGAACAATATAGCTAGGTCTACTTACTATTTGTGGTTAGAAAAAGACGAGGACTTTAAACAACAAATCAAATCAGTAGAACCTAAAGAACGTTTCTTAGATTTTGTAGAAAGCAAGTTAGTAGAAAAGATAAAAGAAGGAGACGGACAGAGTATTAGATTTGCTTTAGAAAGAAAAGGTAAGACCAGAGACTACGCTTACAGACAAGAGCTTACAGGAGTAGAGGGTCTTCCAAATAGTGTTACGGTTAAAATCCTAAAACAAAATGGAGATAGAAAGTAATGTCGTTTACGAACACTTACTAGAAAGCGAAAAAAAAATAATAGTAGAACAAGGTGGAACAAGGTCTGGTAAGACTTACAATATACTTCTCTGGATTATCTTTAGCTATTGCACCAATCACCGAAACAAAATAATAACAATTTGCAGAAAGACTTTTCCTAGTCTTAGAGCTACTGTTATGCGTGACTTCTTCGAGATACTTAAAAAGTACAGTATGTATTCAGAGGTACTTCACAACAAAAGTAGCAGCGAGTATATGCTCTACAACAATCTGGTCGAGTTTATATCGTTAGACCAACCAACTAAAGTAAGAGGTCGTAAAAGAGACCTGCTGTTTATAAACGAAAGTAGTGAACTAAACTTTGAAGACTGGCAACAACTCATATTTAGAACAAATGGTAGAATAATACTAGACTACAATCCTTCTGACGAGTATAGCTGGATTTATGACAAAGTACTATCCAGAGAAGACGTAGACTTCTTTATAACTACTTACAAAGACAACTTGTTCTTAGATAAAACTATAGTTAAAGAAATAGAAAGACTAAGAGAAACCGATATGCAGTATTGGCAAATCTACGGACTAGGACAGAAAGCTATATCTAAATCTATTATATTTACTTATTCAGAAAGCGAAGTTCCAGAGGACGCTACGTTAATATCTCACGGTATTGACTATGGGTATACAAACGACAGTACAGCTTTAGTTGCTGTCTACAAAAAAGACTACAGCTTATATATTAAAGAGCTACTATACCGAACTATGATGACCTCGCAAGACATACACAAAGAGTTCAAAAACCTAAAGCTAGAAGGTCGTGTAATTTATGCAGAATCTAGCGAACCAAGACTAAACGACTTTCTAAGAAGAAGTGGTTGGAATATAAGACCAACTCTAAAAGGTAAAGACAGTATAGTAGCTGGAATAGATTTACTAAAACGCTATAAGCTGTTTGTAACACCAGATAGTAAAAACCTTATACACGAATTTAGAAACTACAAATGGAGTAAAGATAAAACAGAAAAGCTTACCAACATACCAATAGATAAAAACAACCACCTAATAGATGCTTTGCGTTATGCTACTTTCAATATACTTAGCAAACCGAATTTTGGAAAGTATACTATTAGATAAAACTTAATTTAAATACGTTATATAAATATGAAACTAAAGATAACAATTCCAGAAGGTCTAAAAGATATCAAACTATATCAATACCAAAAGTTTGCAGAAATAGAAGAAAAGATAGAAGACGCAAACACACTAGCTATACAAATGGTACATATTTTCTGCAACGTTGAAATAGAAAAAGTACGCTTGTTAAACATACAAGACGTATTTAGTATTGGTGACACTATTGGAGCTTTCTTTAACGAAAAGCCACCACTTATAAACAGATTTTCTATGAATGGTATTCAATACGGTTTTATCCCAAAACTAGACGAGATGACCTTCGGAGAATATGTAGACATAGACACCTATTTATCTGACTGGCAAAATATGCAGTACGCTATGGCTGTTTTGTACAGACCAGTAGAAGGGTCGTATAAAGATATGTACAACATAAGACCATACAAAACAAATGACGAAGCCAAAATGTTAGAGATGCCAATGGACGTAGTATTAGGTGCGTTGCTTTTTTTTTATCGTTTAGGGAACGACTGCTCGAGAACTATAGCGAACTATTTACAGGAGAAACAGGAGAGCAGTTTAGTCAAGTATATCAATTCGGAAAAAAGTATGGCTGGTTTAGCAGCTTATACGGACTCACTCAAGGCGATATTAGACGACTTGAAAGTATCACTGAATTAAACCTGCACACTTGTTTACACTGGTTGCAGTTTGAAAAAGAAAAGAACGAAATAGAAAGTAATAAAATAAAAAGAATGTATGACAAAAATAGGCGTTAGAGGTTTCTACCAGATTACAGAGGAAATAGAATCAGCTTTACTTTCAGACGAAAACGTAAACACTGTAACTACAGGAGATATTACAGACATAGATTTAAGCAAAAACTCTATTTACCCTATATCTCACGTTACAGTAAACAATGCAAACTTAGAAGAGAACTTAATCCGTTTTAATATTAGCGTTATAAGTATGGATTTAGTAGACGTTTCTAAAAGCGAAACTACAGACATTTTTGTAGGTAACAATAACGAGCAAGACGTACTTAACACGCAACTTGCTGTAGTTAATAAACTTGTACAAAAACTAAGACAAGGAACTTTGTATCAAAACAAGTTTCAGTTAGACAACAATCCTACTTGCGAGTTTTTTACAGATAGATTTGACAACCAAGTAGCAGGAGTTGCAGCAACAATAGTTATAGTGATACCAAACGATATAGATATATGCAACTAAAAAGAACACAATTTGCTTTACGAACCTTTGCAAAAAACGTTATAAAACAAGCAAGGACAAACTTGACAAAGTCAAAAAAGAATGTAAACAAAACTTTGTATAATAGTTTAAAGTTTAATTTAGACGTAGATAATGACGACTTTGAATTAACATTTGATTTAGGTAAATATGGAGCTTATGTAGATACTGGAGTAAAAGGTTCTGACCCTAGCTTAGTAGATAGTGACAAAAGAACAGGAAAACAAAAAGCACCAAACAGTCCGTTTAAGTTTAAGTCAAAAAGACCACCTGCTAAAGCTTTAGAAGCTTGGGCAAAAGCTAGAAGGTTTAGATTAAGAGACGAAAAAGGACAATTTGCAAAAGGGAACTATAGGTCTATAGGGTTTGTTTTACAGAAGTTTGTCTTTGCTCAAGGTATAAAACCAAGTCTGTTTTTTACAAAACCGTTTATAAAGAATTTTGAGAACTTACCAAAACCATTATTAGACGCTTTTGAAAACGATATAGATAACTTCTTAGGATTTAAAGTAAAACCAAATGAGTGATTTAATATTTGCAAGAAGTCCATTTACTATAAAACACACTGGAAGTGCGTCTACGCCTACGCCAGTTTATGAGTGTCCAGACACCGAAGTATATGGAAGCTTTGCAAACTATACTAATTTCAGCGTAAACAGTTCTGGTGTTATTGTAAATGGAACAGTTACCGACAATGCTTCTGGTGCGTCTTTGACAATTACAGCAGTTACCTCAACAAGTGGAGCTACAAGTTTTCCAGTTGTATATACAGCTACAACTGTAAAGTTGAGAGTAACCCATAATATACCCTCTGGATTTACAGCTAGTAGTCACACTTGCGAAATAGAAGTCACACAAGCAGCAGCTACACCAACGCAACAAGTTATACGTTTGTTTGATTTCTCGCAAGGTACGGGTTCAAATGGTATGACGGTATTGTATACAGACCCAAGTAACAATCCTCAAACTATATTTGTAAACGAAGACAATAATAAAGGAGCAAATATTACAGTAAAATATCCAGTAGAATCTAATATAGTTCTAAGCTGGAATACTGCTATACTTCCTTTTACAAGAATGATAAACGCACAAAACATATTTAATTCAGCAATACCACCAACACAATAGATATGAGTACAAGAATAAATACAAGAAGTCCGTTCTTCTTACAATTTACAGGAACTTAAAATAAAAGAAAATGCCAACACTACATAGAGCAAGATTACAGATATATATATATACAGGAACAGTGACCTCGACACCTGCTTCTACTGACCTTAGATATACTTTAGACAAGACTAAAATATCTACACAAACTAATATACTATTTGAAATAGCAGAGCTTGTTAGAGACTATTTAACACACTCTTTCAATGATGACTACGCTAGTGTAACTGCGTGGGTTACTTGTATTACAACTCTCTATGAATCTGACGCAACTGACAGCGAATTTGCAAGTGGTTCACCAGTTACCCAGAGCTTTCTAGCGTTTGACGGATTTGGAACTTTTGAAGACGGAATTAACCCTCAACTTTCTGACAATGCGTTATTTAGCAACTCAAGATTTTACATTCCAGAAGACACAGCAGGTAAGTTTCCAATATTAGCAGAAGGTGTAGGCAAGGTAATTATAGACGGTGTTACAACACAAATTACAGACAATGGTAACAGTAACCAAAAAATACAGTATATAACAATACCTGCTAATAGCAGTTCCATACAAATTTATGACACTAACGATACCACACTTGACAAAACTGTAACTATAGAAAACGTTTGCGAACCTAAACACACTGTATATAAAGTAACGTTTGTAAACAAATATGGAGCTTACCAAGATATATATTTCTTTAAAAAGACAACTGAAAGTATGACTATAAAAGACGAAACTTTCAAAACAAACACAATAGATAACGCCAGTGTAACTTACGCTACTTATAAAGGGCAAAGACAAAGATACAATACTATGGCTCAAACCAAAATAGAGCTTAATACGGGATTTGTAAACGAAGACTTTAACCAAGCAGTAGAAGAGTTGTTGTTGTCAGAGAACGTCTGGATTAGATTTGAAAGTAAAACGTTACCAGTAATTCCTACTAAATTAGATATGACTTTTAAAACTAGCGTAAACGACAGACTAATAAATCATACTTTACAATTCGAGTTTGCTTTTAACAAAATTAACAACGTAAGATAATGCCTTTAACACTAAATTTATTTGTTGCTACAGAAGAAGGAGTACTAACAGAGGTCGAGTTGTTTCAAGACGAATCCGTAACACTTACACAAACTTTACAGAATATAAAGGACATATCTAAAGTGTTTACAGATTTTACAAAAACCTTTGCTGTACCTGCTAGTAAAAATAATAATAAGTTATTTGAACATTTTTACCGATTTGAAATAGACGGTTTTACCTCAAGACAAAAGAAAGCAGCACAATTATACTTAAATCACCAACTATTTAAAAAAGGAAAAGTAAAGCTAGAAAGTGTTAAAATGAAAAACAACGCTCCACACACTTATAACTTAACCTTTTTTGGAGAAGCTATAAACCTTAAAGACTTCTTAGGAGAAGACTTGCTAGGTGGTCTTTCTTATTTATCTAACTTTAGTTTTGACTATAACGCTACAAATGTAATTGCAGCTTTACAAAACGGTCAAGACTATACAATAAACGTAGACGGACAAAACGAGCAATACGATGACGCTATAATAGTACCTCTTATAACACATACAGAAAGACTGACTTACGATAGTTCTAGTAATTCAGCAGGTAGTAAAAACCTATTTGTAAGTAGTAGTGTAGTACAAGGGTGTCCGTTTGAACAGCTAAAACCAGCTTTAAGAGTATACACTATTATAAAAGCTATAGAAGACAAGTATAATACTGTAAACGGTTATTCTCAAGACATTAAATTTAGCAGAGATTTCTTTAATAAAGACAATCCAGATTTTTATAATTTGTATTTATGGTTACATAGAAAAAAGGGTGGGGTTTTAGAAGACAGTAGTATAGTGCAGCAGTGTAAAAACTGGGGTCGTATGGAAGGTACAGACGCAAATAAAGCAGTATGGAGAAGTAAAGTTAAGAGTGGTTACTGGGTTTTAAGAGAGCCAAGTAACTCTAAAACTGTAAATCTAACTCATAGGATTATAATACACCCACAAGCAGGAACAGGTGTAGCTCCTTTTGATTTGTTTTTGGAAAAAGACGGAGAAGAAAGCTTTAGACAGAGTTTTACGTCAGCAGATTTAAACGCTAGAGGTGTATTTGACACTGACACTATAGATGATGACGCAGGAGAATATAGGTTGTTTATATCGTCAGAGACAAGTCAGAGTTTTGAAATAGAACTAATATTAAATGAAAGAGTTGTTAAGTTTTTTAGTCCTAGAAACCAAATAGTAACTGTATGGGGTTCTGTAGACGTTACTACTACAGCAGAGTTTAATACAGCAGTACAACTTCCTAAAATAAAACTACTAGACTTTTTAACAGGTTTATTTAAAATGTTTAATTTAGTAGCTTACCAAAACAACGCAGGCACAATAATAGTAGAACCTCTAAACGACTTTTACAATAACAGCACCACTAGCTATGACATAACAGAATATTTAGACACAACTGAAAGCACTGTGGAGAACGTATTACCTTTTGCTAAAATAAACTTTAAGTATAAAGGTCTTGACAGCTTCTTTGCAGCAGACCATAACGAAAGGTTTGGTTTAAATTGGGGGTCGCTTAAATTCGGTGGTACTGAAAAAGTAGAAGGTAAAGAGTTTAAAGTAGAGTTACCTTTTGAACACCATAAATTCGAAAGACTATTTGACGCTAATACAGGTAATACTGATATAACTACAGCTCAATTTGGCTGGAGTGTAAACGAAGACCAAGAAAGCTATTTGGGTGAACCTCTTTTGTTTTATCCAGTTAAAGTTACAAGTGGTACTGCAATAAGTGTTTTAACTAGCTCTAGTTCTCAAAATTCACTAACACAATATTATATACCCTCTAATAGTTTAGCTTTAACCTCGTCACAAACTATACACTTTGGAGCTGAAGTAAACGAGTACGCTTTACAACCCTTTAACGATAGCTTGTATAAAACGTTTTACGACACTTACATAGCTGGTGTGTTTAATCCTGCTACAAGACTATACAAATTTAAAGCGTATTTACCTTTGAGAATTTTGCTTAATATGACTTTAGCAGATAAATTCATAGTTTTTGATACGTTATATAAAGTAAATAGTATTAAAACTAATTTTACGACAGGACTTTCTGAATTAGAATTAATTAACGAAGTTCAAGACTTTGAAATTAAGGACAATCCAAAAGACTTAGGAGATTTAATTAGCAAAAATTACATAACTATAGACAGCACTAAGCTAACTGTAGACACTATAGAGCAAACTGTGGACTAATGATAAAAAACATAATAGATTTATTACAATTCGTTGAAGGCGAAACAACTAATATACAAATAGCTCAAGGTAAATATAACTTACCAAGAAGTATTAAAAAAGCATTTAAAAAAGCAATCATACAAAACAAATGGCAGAAGAAAGAGAGTATTTTATAAAAGTAGGTAGTGACTTTAAAAAGGTTACTAAAGAAGTAAAAGAAACTGGTAAAGAAGTACAAAAAGCTACAGGTGACGTATCTACCTTTTCAGACGGACTAGACCAAGCTACAGGGGGTGCTATTACCAAATTTAGAGGACTTATAACCACAATAAAAGGAGCTGCAAAAGGGTTTAGAGGTCTTAAAGTTGCTATTGCTTCAACTGGTATAGGTGCTTTAGTTATTGCTATAGGTGCAGTTGCTACAGCTTTTACAAATAGTGAAAAAGGTCAAAACCAATTTACTAAAATAATGAATCAAATAGGCGTTGTAGTTGGAAACGTTAGAGACATTATAGCCGAACTTGGTCAAGGTATTCTAACTCTTGGTAAAGCTTTCGGCGACTTGTTTAGTGGTGGTAAATTTTCAGATTTTAGAAAAACTGCTGGAAGTGCTTTTGATGAAGTAGGAAGAAAAGTAAAAGTATTAGGTGACGAAACAAGAAGAGAAATAAAACTGGTTAGAGAGCTGTCTGACGCTACAGCAAAACTTACAAAAGACGAAAGAGAGCTGCTAGTCTTTAGAGCAAAGCAACAAGCTGAAATAGACGATTTAAAACTTAAATCAGTTTTAGTAGACAAGTTTAGCACTGAAGAAAGAATAAAGTTCTTGCAACAAGCACAAGCAGCAGAGGACAAGTTGTTTGACAGAGAAGAGAAAATAGCAGCAGAAAGGTTTAGAATAAAACAAGAAGAGAACTCTTTGAGTGAAAGTACAAGAGAGGACTTAATGGAAGAAGCACAACTAGAAGCAGACCTTATTACTTTAAGAGCTGTTAGACTTGTAAGAGCAAAAGAGGTACAGGGTCAAATTTCTGCTCTTAATCTTCAAAATATAACAGAGAAAAAAGCTGCAAACAAAGAAGAAAGAGACAATGAAAGTGCAACAATAACAGAAAGCTTAGGTGAAAATATAGGTGCTTTAAAACAATTGCAAGAAGCAGAGATAACAACTTCAGCTACAACTAACCAACTTAGACAAGCGTTTGCTAGAGAAACTACTGAAGTCAAGACGCAATTATCACAAGCTGAAAAAGACCAAATCATAGCAGACGCACAGGCAACCTTAGGCGAAATAGCAGCTATAGCAGGTCAAGGTAGTGCAGTAGGAAAAGCAGCAGCAGTTGCACAAGCTACAATATCTGGAGTACAAGCTGTACAAAACACTTTCAATACAGCTTCAGCTAGTCCTATAACTGCTTTATTCCCACCCTATCCTTATATTAGAGCTGGACTTGCAGCAGCATTTACAGCAAAACGTATTAAAGATATATTAGCAGTGCCTAAACCTTCTTTAGGTGGAGGGGGTGGTGGTCAAGGTGCAAGTGTCTCTGTTGGTAGAGGGGGTGGGGAAGGTGCAACAACACAACCACCAGACTTTAACGTAGTTGGAACTACTGGAACTAACCAGCTTGCAGAAACTATAGCACAACAACAAGGAACACCAGTAAAAGCGTTTGTCGTTAGTGACGAGGTTTCTACTGCTCAATCCTTAGACCGTAATATAATAGAATCAGCAAGTATTTAAATTAAAAACGTTATATAGATATGAAAATAGTTGAGCTTATTTTAGACGAAGAAGACGAACTAAATGGTATTGAAGCTATTAGCTTAGTAAACGCACCTGCAATTCAAGAGGATTTTATAGCTTTAAAAGACAGAGAGTTCCATTTAGCAGAAATAGACAAAGAAAAAAAGCTGTTAATAGGAGCTTTACTTGTTCCTAATAAACCTATTTACCGTAAATCTGGCAAACAAGAGTACTATATATACTTTAGTAGAGAAACAGTAGCTAAAGCAAGTTACAAGTTCTTACAAGCTGGTAACCAAAACAACCACACACTAGAACACCAACACTCTTTAGCTGGTTTGAGCTTAGTAGAAAGCTGGTTAATAGAGGACAAGATACACGATAAAAGCGTAAAGTATGGACTAGACCTTCCCTTAGGCACTTGGGTAGGAGCTGTAAAGGTAAATTCTGACAAAGTTTGGAATGAATACGTGAAAACAGGTAAAGTAAAAGGGTTTAGTATAGAAGGTTACTTTGCAGACAAGTTTGAAACACCAAGAGACAAAGGTATAAATGACGAACTCTCTGAAATAGAAGAGCAAGAAAGGTTGCATATAATTGAACAGCTAAAAGCTATAGTAACTGGCGAAAAGATAACGCTACAAAGTTATGACGATTACCCAGACGCAGTAGCAAACAACGCTAAAAGAGGTATTGACTTAAATAAAGAAGTTAAAAATAAGTGTGCTACGCAAGTTGGCAAGGTAAGAGCAGCAACACTAGCACAAAAAAAACCAGTTTCTTTACAAACAATAAAGCGTATGTATTCCTTTTTGTCAAGAGCAGAAGAGTACTACAATCCAGACGACAAAGAAGCTTGTGGTACTATTAGCTATTTGCTTTGGGGTGGTCTTGCTGGTAAAAGGTGGAGTGAAAAAAAGCTCAAAGAGTTAGACCAATTACAAGAAGATAGCATCACTAAAGTTATTAACGACAAAGTAGCTATTATAGATAACAGACTGGCTTACAGTTCTGTAGATGCTGCTATGAAAGCGTCTAAAGATATTGGTTGCACTGGTTTTCATATTCACGAGTTAAACGGTAAAAAGTGGTTTATGCCTTGCGAAACACACAATATGAGCAAAGAAGAGTTTCAAAAGCATAAGTGTCCAAAAGGTTATAAAAAAGACTATCAAAAACATAGATGCGTAAAAGCTGCTGAAATAGGTGAAAGAGGTGGAGTTAGAAAATCACCAAAAGCTCCTAAATCCGATACGCCTAACCCAAGACCAAAAGGTAAAGGAACAGCAAAAGGTGACGCTAGTACTACAAGAGGTGCTAAGGTGTCTAAAAAAGACGAAGCTACACTTAAACAAAAGTCAGACGATTTCAACAAAAGGTATAAAGACAAGCTTGGTTATGGTGTAAATGTAGGAATGTTAAAAGCTGTATTCCAAAGAGGTCTAGGTGCTTTTAACGTTTCGCATAGTCCTAGAGTTAAGTCTGCTAGTCAATGGAGTTTTGCTAGAGTAAATGCGTTTTTGTACTTAGTTAAAAACGGTAGACCACAAAATCCTAAGTATACAGGTGACTTTGACTTATTACCAACTAAACACCCTAAGAAAAAATGAATGAATCAATGCAAACACCTAGCAAGTCAAGTCCAAAAGGTGGACTAAGAGCTTGTCTTTGTGAAGACGGAACGTACAAAATAGAGTGTTGCAAAGGTTTGTTAATTAATCAAGGTATTGGAAGCGTGTAACATTAATGGAAAATCCAAAAAAAAGAGACGAGATACCTAGTATAACAAGTCCTATAGGTGGTAAAATGGCTTGTTTGTGTAAAAACGGGACGTATCACGTTAAATGCTGTAAAGGATTAATTCTAAATCAAAGAATAGGAAGCGACAAATCTGGCAACACACACGACTATAGCGTAGTAGGTGGTCAAAACGTAAGCAACGCAGTAACCAATACCAACACACAAAGAGTACTAATAAACAATAGTAACGCAGTAGACTTTACTTGCTCTGACATAGGAGCTAGTTTTAGCGTAGCCGATACTGGAGCAATTTCTATTAGTCTAACTCAAGGTACTTTGGTTAGTCAAAGCGTTAGTAGTTTTCCTTTAGTGTCTACGACAACTTCTCGAAGCGTAGATTTTTCTATTAAAGCTCCTCAAGGTTTTGCTAACGAAGAATCTATAATAGTTTGTACACTAACAGCAGACCAAAACGCACCTTCTCTGACTTGTAGCGACCTTACTATTAGTGGTTTTGCTATTAGTGACGCAGGAGCAATAACAGACCCAACTGTAACTGTAACCAGCTCTGGTGTGAGTTGTAGTTTTACCAAAAGTCCTAGCAGCTATGCAGTAGTAACTACAGACACCGTACAAACCCTAACTCTTACTATTACTGTTCCTTCTGGTTTTCACAATACAGGTAGTACTATAACTTGTACAACTACAGCAACCCAGCTAAGAGATACTTTTGAATGTTCTTTGACTACGCTTTCTGGATTTGCAGTAAGTCAAGCAGGTGTTATAACTCTTCCTAGTACGTCTGTTGGCACTATAGTTTCCAGCAGTCCTAGTAGTTTTGCAATAGTAGACACTAATACTACACGAACTTTGAGCTTAGATATTACTGCACCTAGTGCTTATTTAAATGAAGGTCAAACAATTACTTGTACAACCACTGCTACACAATCACTAACACCTACATTTACTTGTAGTGACGTTACTTTAAGTGGGTTTGCAGTTTCACAAGCTGGTGTAGTTACGCTACCTAGTCTAAGTACAGGCACTATTGCTAGTAGTTCGCCTAGTAGTTTTGCTATTGTAGATACAAACACAACAAGAACGTTGTCTGTAGTTATAAACGTACCAGCTGGTTACTTTAACACTGGCTCTACGGTGACTTGTACCACTACTGCTACACAAACTGCTACGCCTACCTTTAGTTGTTCTGACGTTACCTTAAGTGGATTTGCTGTTAGCTCTGGTGGTGTTATAACTGCACCTACTGTAGACGTAGGAACGCTTGTTAGTACAAGTCCTGCAAGTTTTGACAGTATTGTATATACAGTAACCTCGAGAACTTTAAGTGCTACTATAACTGCTCCTAGTGGTTATTTTAACGCAGGGTCAAATATAGTATGTACTACTACTGCAAACCAACCATTGACAACACTAACTATAGGTATGTTAGGCACACTTAGCGACAACAATCCTCTTGTTTTTGACACTTCTGGTGGTCGAGTACACAACGCCAATTTTGCACAATACAATAGAAATACAGGACTGTTTGAAGACAGAGACAGCGACAGTGTACAAGACAGTAACGAACCAGATTTTGACGCTTTTGTAAATACTACTTTCGGTTTTAACAACGTAGACCAATCACCAACTTATAATAATTACGGTTATACTAGCTTTTTATCTGCTAACACCAGTTCTAGTAACTTAGTTTTAAGCACCTCAACTGCCACTATACAGGTTTTAGCGTCAGTTGGAGTTACTAGTCTATACGCTAACAGTGGTTCTAGTTTAAGTGGAGTTGTAGGAAACGTTACAAGACCTGCTTTAATGGGTGATATACATAAAGTTTGGACTTTTACAGCTGACTATACACAATTTAGTACTTATAGAATTACCACAACCATAAACGGTAGCACATCAATTAGCCAAGATTTAGTGCTTAAAGGGTGTACTACTTTACATTCACAAACAACACCAGTGGTAGTATCAGGTAGAACAGATAACCCAACATTTACAGATAGTGGTAGTACATCTACAAGTTGGGGTTGTGCTAATAGTTCAAGTGCTACGCTTTACTTTAGTCCAAATAGTTCTAGCGAAGCTGACACTTTTGCAGCAAATGACGTACAATCACACCAAGACCGACCCTCTGGTACGTTTAGACAGTTTAGAGTAAAGTCTATTGTAGATTATTGCAACTTTACTTCGGCAGGTGTAGACGGTGGTATAGTAGGGGCTACGATTTATAACAAGTTACTTATAACAACTTGTCAAGGTGCTAACGAATTTACAAGACAATCTGAAAGCGTAACAGCTTTTCCAGACGGTAACTACAGTACTACGAGTGCTTCTGGTGCTGTCTCAAGTGGCGTAGTTACTTCTATGTCTTAAAATTATGCAAAATCTATTTAGAGGTCACGTTATACAGTTATGAAAAATCCTATAAAAATGTTAAAAGAAATTAAAACACTCTTAGGCGTGGAGATGTCTGAAGAGGAAACTAAATTAGAAGAACTTACCTTAGCTCAAATGAAACTGGACAACGGAGCAGTGTTAGAAGCAGAAGCGTTTGAAGCAGGTAAAGAAGTCTTTATAGTGACAGATGACCAAAAAGTAGCACTACCAGACGGCACTTACAAGCTTGAAGGTGGTGACGATTTAGTCGCAAAAGACGGTGTCATAGAATCTATTGGTGCTGCTGAAGAAAAAGAAGAAGAACCTACTGAAGAAGTAGAAGCAAAAGAAGAAGAAGAAGTGGAAGCAGCAGAACACGAAGAAGAAGATATGAAAAAACACTACGCTACTAAAGAAGAACTAGCAGAGGTTAAGAAATTAGTAGAGGAGATTAAGAAAATGGTAGAGGACAAAAAGGAACTAGCAGAGCAAAAAGTAGAAGAAGTTGAAGAGTTAAAAGAGCAACTATCTGAAGCAGCAGCTAAACCTATTGCACACAAACCAGAAAAGAAAACTAACTTAAATAAACTTCTAAACGTAAAACAAAACAAGAACACAACTTACTTTAGAGTATTAGAAAACATAAATAAATTTAATAACAATTAATATAAAAAATGGCAACAACAACTTCAATTAGTACTACTTATGCTGGTGAAAAAGCAGCAGGGTATATACAGGCAAGTCTTCTTAGTGGAAGTACACTTGCTAACGATTTAATTACTTTAGTGCCTAACATTAAGTATAAGTCTGTACTTAAAACTGGTGCTACAAGTGACGATTTAGTTAAAAACGCTTCTTGCGACTTTTCAGCTACTTCAACTCTTACTCTAGCAGAAAGAGTTTTACAACCAGAGGAGTTTCAAGTAAATTTACAATTATGTAAAAAAGACTTTAGAAGCGACTGGGACGCTGCACAAATGGGTATTAGCGTACACGACAATATCCCTAACTCTTTTGCAGACTTTCTTATAGCACACGTTGCAGACAAAATAGCTCAAAGAATTGAGACTAATATTTGGAACGGTACAAACGCTACAGCAGGACAGTTTGACGGTTTCTTTAACTTACTTTCAGCAGACAGTGACGTTTCTGACATTTCTGGTACTACTTCTAGTGCGTCAAATGTAATTGATGAAATGGGCAAGGTGGTTTCGGCTATCGATTCTAAGGTTTATGGTAACGAAGACCTTTACTTATATGTCTCTTCAAATATTGCTAGAAACTATATCCGTAGTTTAGGGGGGTTCGGCACGTCTGGCTTAGGTAGCGCAGGTATTGACAACAAAGGTACTACTTGGTTTACAAATGGTGCTTTGTCTTTTGACGGAATACCAGTAGTTGTAGCTAAAGGTATGGGAGACAACACTATGATAGCAGCTAGAAAGTCTAACTTATTTTTCGGAACAGGTCTTTTAAATGACACTAACGAAGTTAAAGTTATTGATATGGCTGACTATGACGGTTCACAAAACGTAAGAGTAGTTGTTAGATTTACTGCAAATGTTATTCACGGATTTGGTGGAGACATTGTATTATATCACCCAACAGTATAATTTAATTAATAACATAAATCGGGTAGCTAGGTTTACGCCTAACTACCTGATTATCAAATACTTACAATATGGCTTGTACATTAACAACTGGAAGAAAATTACCGTGTAAAAGTGGCTTTGGTGGCATTAAAAATGTCTATTTTGCAGATTTTGGAACACTTGGAGACGTAACATTCACTTTAGGTGAAATTACAGACTTGTCTGGCTCTACTAATTGGTTTAAATACGAAGTAAAAGGAAGTGGTAACTCTTTAGAAACTAGCATAAATAGTTCAAGAGACAACGGAACTACTTTTTACGAAGCAGTCTTAAATATAACTTTACCTTTTTTAGATAGAGCTACACAAGAAGAAATTAAACTATTAGCAGTGGCAAGACCTCATATAGCAGTAGAAGGGTATGATGGACGTTTCTATATGCTAGGTTTAGTTCACGGAAGCGAGCTTACAGGTGGTACTGTTACCACGGGGGCTAGTGGTGGCGATTTAACTGGTTTTACTATGACTTTTACAGCTCAAGAAGCAGAACCACCAAACTTTATACAACCTAGTGTATTGACACCAGAGATAAACGGTGCACAATTAGAGGTTAATTAATTTTTTGTATATTAGATATACTTCCGTGTAAACTGGGAGTTTATAATAGAGTTGCAGGTGGGGAGAACGCACCTAGAACAAACGTTACAAACTTTTAATTTTTAAATTATTTAAAAATGGAAGCTAATAAAACAAAAGAGCAATTAACTTATAGAGGAGTAAAGTATATTCCTACAAGTTTAAAATCTAGCGTAAAATCTAGTGTTAAGACTTATAGGGGTGTTAATTATGAAAATTGAGTTTTTTAGTATATCGAAAGAAAGGAGTGGCTTTTAGTCACTCTTTTTTTTTAACTACAAATTAATAGTATTGTATCGTTATATAGTTATGAAGAAATTAACGACAACTACTTCAGCACAAACATTAAAGATAATACCTAGAACTTACGCTACTTCTGTAACGCTAAATTTAAGAGACGATAGTACAAACACGTCTGTAAGTTATACAGTAACACCTACTACTTCTGGTGATTATATGGTGCTAAGTCAAGCATTTGCTTTAAAAGAAGGTAGATACTACGATTTAGAAGTAAAAGAGGGTACAGCAGTTATTTATAAAGACAAAGTGTTCTGTACAGACCAAACTGTAGCACAAACTACTAACAACTACTACACTATAAATAGTGGTGAGTATACAACCGACAGCACTTTCGATAACGAATTAATATTAGTATGAGCAATTTCAGTATAGTAAATTTATCAAATTACAACTCGCCTAAAATAAGAGAAGTAAAAAACAAAGATTATGTCTCTTATGGGGAAGACAATAATTATTTTAGTTATCTGATAGACCGATACAATGGCAGTCCAACTAATAACGCAGTAATAAATGGCATTTCGGCTATGATTTATGGAAAAGGACTAGACGCTACAGACAGCAACGTCAAGACAGACGACTACGCAAAAATGATTAGCTTATTTAAAAAAGACGTTACAAGAAAACTTGTTTACGATTTCTATTTAGCTGGACAGTGTGCAGTACAAGTTATATATTCTAAAGACAGAAAGTCTATAGCTCAATTAGAACATATACCAATAGAGACAATACGAGCTGAAAAAGCAGATGACGAAGGAGAAATAAAAGGTTATTACTATTTTGAAGACTGGAAAAACATATCTAGGTCAGACGAACCTCTAAGAATACCTGCTTTTGGTACTTCTTCAGAACCAATAGAACTTATGTATATTAAACCATACAGAGCAGGTTACTTTTATTATTCGCCAGTCTTTTATCAAGGTGGTTTACAATACGCAGAACTAGAAGAAGAAATAGCTAACTATCATTTGAACAATATAAAACAAGGTTTAGCTCCTTCTATGCTCATAAATTTTAATAATGGTTCTCCGTCAGAGGAAGAAAGAAGTATAATAGAAAACAGGATTTACCAGAAGTTCTCTGGAAGTTCTAACGCAGGTAAGTTTATACTAGCTTTTAACGATAACGCAGACACACAAGCTACTATAGAACCTATACAACTTAGTGACGCACACAACCAGTATCAGTTTTTAAGTGAAGAAAGTAGCAAAAAAATACTTGTAAGTCATAGAATTGTCTCGCCTATGTTATTTGGAATAAAAGACCAGACAGGTTTAGGTAATAACGCAGAAGAGTTAAAAACAGCTAGTATACTTACAGACAACACTACTATAAAACCTCTTCAAAATATTCTTATAGATGCTTTTGACCAGATTCTAGCTTTTAACAATATTAGTTTAAAGCTGTATTTTAGAACGTTACAACCCTTAGAATTTACAGACTTACACAACGTTGTAGACAAAGAAACCAGAGAAGAAGAAACAGGAGTAAAACTAAGTGCAGATTTTCCAGACGATAAAATGTTTGAACTAATAGACGAAGTAGGAGAAGAAGAAGACTTAGAAAACTGGGAACTTGTAGACGAAAGACCAGTAGACTATGACCAAGAAGAAGCTCTTGATAAAATGATAGGACTAGCTTCTACAGGTTCTGCAAGACCCAATAGTAAAAGTGACCAAGACGGAGAGAACGAAGAAGGTATACAGTTTAAAGTACGTTACCAGTATGCTCCTTTAACTACTAAATCAAATAGCAGGGAGTTTTGCAAGAAAATGGTAGCAGCAAGAAAAATATATCGTAAAGAAGACATTTTAGCTATGGGTGATAGAGCAGTCAATGCAGGTTGGGGTCTAGGTGGTGCTGACACTTATAGTATTTGGTTTTTTAAGGGGGGAGGAGCTTGTCACCATTTTTGGTTGCGAAAGACTTATAGAGCAAAAGAAGTAGATATAAAACCAGACGTAGGTAACCCTAACGCTGAAGTTAGTGTAAATCAAGCTAAAAGAGACGGATTCACACCAGAGGTAAACGACAGTCTTGTAGCAAAACGTCCAGTAGATATGCCCAATAAAGGATTTGTAAATAAATAAGATTATGGCTGTAGCATTATTTTTAAATAGAACAGATTTAGCAAAAAATACTATATTAGACGGTAATGTAGACACCGACAAATTTATACAGTTTGTTAAGATAGCTCAAGAAATACATATAAGACACTACTTGGGTACTGACCTATACACTAAAATACAAACAGATTTGACAGCAGGTAGTCTAAGTGGTAACTATCTTACCCTTAAAAACACTTATATAGTGCCTATGCTTATTCACTTTTCTATGGTAGAGTATTTACCTTTTGCTGCGTATCAACTTAAGAACTCTGGTATAAGTAAACACACTTCAGAGACTAGCGAAAGTGTACCAAAAGAAGAAATAGACGCACTTGTACAAAAGCAAAGAGACTACGCAGAGTACTATACAAAACGCCTTGTAGATTATTTGTCACACAACAACGCTTTGTTTCCAGAGTACAACACTAACTCTAATGAAGACATACACCCAGACAAAGACGCTTTTAACTTTCAAGGGTGGAATTTATAACAATGACTATAAAAAAACATAAACCTAAGATAAAAAACGTTATTAAATTAACAGAGTATCTTAAAAAGATAAAGAAATATGGCAAACAGTAATAATTGGGGTAAAATGTATTGTTTTACCGAGTTTGGTTTTGAAGAGAATACTATAATATATTCCATACCAGACTTTTCAGCTGCTGCTTGTTTTGTAAGTCCAAAGGTAGCTAACCAAATAGAAACTTTAGCACTAACAATGGACACAACTGTTTATAGAGTAGACAAAACTAATATAACACTTGACCAAACAGTAATATAACTAATTGATAATAAGTAACTTATAAAAAAAATAATATGGCTTCGATTGACATAAATATAGGAACAGCAGCAGACAGTGGAAACGGTGACCCCCTAAGAACCTTTGCTACTAACGTGGCTGCTATGTTTGCCGAGATATACGGACTTGGAACAAGCGAAAGCGACCTTACAACTGGAACTGCTTTTGAAATTACTAACGCCAGAATAGCTACTAACGCTGCTATTGATATGGATAAACTAGACGGAGATTCACTAGCAGGGTCTATTACCGATTTTGCACAAGACGATTTAGTAATACTTTCTGACACTTCGGATTCTGGTAACTTAAAAAGTATGACTGCTTCTAATTTAGAAGACGCTATTTTCGGCAATGTAAGTGGAGACGCTACAATAGCTGCTGGTGGTGCTTTGACTATTGCTAACGATTCAGTAGAACACGCTATGCTAGAAAATAGATACACAGCAAAAGCTACAAGCTCTACAACAGGTAGCCAAAACATTGACGCTTCAACTGCAACCACCTTTTTGCTTACTGGTAATGTCGCAACAGCTACATTAACACTTCAAAATATGAAATTAGGGCAAGTAATTGACATTGTATTGTCAGGAACTTTAAGTAGTGCAGCAATTACTCTAGCAGATGATTTTACTTCATCTACTATTAGGAGAGTAGGTAGTACAGAATTAGATACCTCAGCAACAAATGTAATTACGGTTACTTGTATTGACGATACTGACAGTGCAGCATTAATTCATTATACAATTAACTCTTTCCAAACTGATACAACACCATAATAATTTAGATATGAAAGCAATACAATTAAAAGATAAGATAAAAATATATGCAAATTTACCTTCAAATTATGATGGCAAAAAACACTATGTAAATGGTTTTAATAAATTGTCAGATAGTGAACTAGAAAAAGAGGGTTTTTTTGATGTTGAAAAACCTGAAATAGATTATACAATACAAGAACTAGGTAAATTAAGTTTTGATAAAAGTAAAAAAAAGTTTGTTTATCCAATAAAAAACAAAACTTGGACAGAAAGTGCTACTGAATTAAAAAATAAAAAAATATCAGAAATTAAATATTCAGCAAAAGTTTTATTAAATGAAACTGATTGGTATATAACAAGACAAGCAGAGGGTATAAAAGATGCACCTACAGAAATTATTGAAGCTAGGAAAAAAATTCGTGATGAAGCAGATGCAGAAATTAAAGAAATAAA
>VTLG01014704.1_pt1 | contig 30529 bp, 45 predicted proteins | sample 4694571 | NCBI WGS metagenome assembly VTLG01 (sample SAMN12604809, study PRJNA352737) | marine metagenome | biome: ENVO:00000447; feature: ENVO:00000209|ENVO:00000569|ENVO:01000036; material: ENVO:00002151; isolation source: viral sequences binned using virsorter ...
TAACCAAACAATGAATACGATTTGAGTGATGACCAAAAGCCAACCAACAATACTCATGTAGAAGTAATAATTGCTAGTTTCAAAAAAAGTCATAGCGTAACCCATGTCAGTCAATCACCGAGTGTCCTCGGCCCTCTAGGCACCTACGCACTCTCTTTTTATACGTTGATTCTTTGCGCGGGATGATTCCCAGGGAGACTGTCGAGAAGTACCAGTTCATGACTGTCTGCACCTCATCGACAGTTCTGACCGTATGCTCGTCGGCCAAATGCTTACAGTGCTGCACGTCGTTAGTGATCTCCCCGGCTTTATCTTCTGTGTATGTTCCTGACCTACCAGCCGTATCGATGATCGGCTGATAAGAACATCCGGCGACAGACAACCAAGAGACTAAGAATGCTTTCCTAATCATCTCGCTGTATCCCTTTTACCACATTGTATGTCTGTTTAAGGCTTTCATGCCCTAACGACATCTGAGCTTTATTCAACAGCCTTGCTATACGAACCATTTCTGGCGTATGGACACAATGCAACTCCATACAGTAAATCAAAGTGTCGATTTGATCTGCTGTTAAAGAGACTTGAGCCTTCTCTTCGCCAACATCAGACTCATTCATATCGACAAAATCGCTTGCCCACTGCTCAAAAATTTCTGCTAATTTAATTTGCGCCATTTCTTTTTTGCCTCTGTTTCAACAATCGCGTAAAGATACTTTTAATACGCTTCAAGTAAACAATATCGTGATTCACGGTAGTTTGCAAACTTTCTAGGATTAATACTTTATTTAATCCTATTTTTTGAACCAGTGCGATCCGATACTCAGCGATATTTCCTGATAACCAGCGATTACATTTGACACAAGACTTGTGCGCGTTCCATAGATGAAATCTAAGATGTGGTGCTGACCCCCGTGAGCGATAGTGCGAGGCATCCCAATTACCCCCATATTTGTTTCGGACATATTTTCCGCACGAAATACATGGCTCATGTCGGTCTCGCCAACGAACATATCGATTGAATGCACTCTGGGCTTCTGAGAGCCACTGAGAGCGAGTTTTTTGTTTGTCAAGTACTCTGGCCCTATCTTGCCGATTATGACGCTCTATGGTCTTTTTAATGGCCGTTTTACCCTTCTCCGACTTAGTAAAGGCGATCAAACACTCCATTGAACAAAACGCCCTCAGATTACTAGTCAATATATTTTCTAACGGACACTTTTTTCGACACTGAGCGCATCGACGCGATTTCACTCATTCTCCCGTTTCTTCAATTTGGTATACTCTGAATCTTCTGGAATCGTCAGTTTGAATCCCTTGGAGTGAGCGAAAGCATCAACTTGTTGCATATAAAAGTACATCTCACCTTTCAAAAGTTTTGAAGTGCCTTTCAGTGTAGTGATTTGTTTGCTGCCTACAGTATGCGTTTCGTAACCCAGGAATTCTTCACATAACCACTCGTGCATTTCCTCTTTCGAGAACGGAACAATATCGTCAGTTAACTCGGAGCTTTTGACTAATCGTGCGTTAGCTTGACCTACGATCTCACCGATCCACATCCAATAAAGATCGTTTTGATTCATTGATCGGCTGGACCCAGCTCTCCATTGAACATTAATCGTTCCATGTTTTTGCAGAGCTTTTGCAGCATCTTGAAATGCTTCACTTAACATGCGATCACTGGTGATCGTATATTTATTGCTTTTCGTAACCATATGACACAAACGTTGACGGTGTGATACGAAAAAATTCACTCATTTCTTTCAACTGAGCTATATTGAACTCAGGTTTATGTTTCCACCGAATCACTTGCTGCGGCAACACACCAAAATAATTTGCAACATCAATGTTGGATACATCGTGTTTGACCATTGCAACTTTCAAGCACATACCGAAATTTGCTTTTTCTGATACTGCAAAATCTATGAAATTATCTAATTGCATTTAATTATCTCCTTAAAATGGAATTTCTTCATCGATGTCTGGTTTAGGTGCCTCTGGCTCGGGCTCTGGCTCTGGCTCTGGCTCTATGATTTCGAACTCAAACCCAAAATAATGTTGACCGTTCTTATCAGTGTTAACCCAAGCGCTAATATCGATTTCCTTGTTATCGATCTTTGCTGTTCCCTTATAACCAGGCTGGTCGTCGGAGGTTTTGAACGTATTCTTGAATAACTTTCCAGTGTTATTTTTATGCTGAAACCTAGCTTTATTACTCACAGATATTTCTCCAAATTCTTAGTTTCAAGTTCTATTTCTTTACACACATCGATCACGATGCGTTCAAGCTCTTTGATGAAATCCTCGTCACGCTCGACACGGATTAACATTGGCGGTAGGGATGGGTGATAGGACAGAAAGTCCCACCATTTACGCTTTGTGATCCACAAGCATCCCTGTACTTGTGCCTTATACTCAGGCGGCAACTTGTTTGCACGGAAATACCCGTAATGCGTACCGTCAGTAGGACATTTGATCTCAAGACCACCTTTGGCCCCAATCAAACCGTCAGGACTGACGCCTACCTCATAACTATCGTGCTTGCAGAAACCAACTTCATCTACAGTGCATCTTTTATCAAATTCATAAAATGCTCTTGCATCAGGCTCTAACTGCCGTCCACGAATCATAAATTCGTTTTCCCATACGGGTGTTGGTTTACCGAGAGACTTTTCAGCAATCAAAGCATTGACATATCTCGCACGGCTCGTTGATTCCTTGCCTTGCGCTGTAATTAGTTTCGAGAAGCCTGATCCTGACGGACAACCCAGACGGGCCATCAGCCATTCATCAGTGCCTTGCTTCGCTTCAATAATCCTCATTTTTCAGACTTCTCAGTTGTATCATTCTCACGGTCACGGATTTTGTTTAAGCCTTTAATCACATTGTCGAAATGTTCTGGTTGGATATCATGTATGTTTTCAACATGCTGCCACTTGCGCAATTTACTCCAATCTTCATCCGTGAAGTTGCCACTCTTTTCTGCTTCTTCAACTGCCTTATCAATCTCAGCCTTTTGATCTTCGGTCAAAGTCGAGAAGTCTACTTTTTCTAAACTGTCAGCATCAATACTGTCTTGATCGCCCGAATTAATCTTGAAAATCGTTCGCATGGTAATCTTCTCAAGATAAGACAGAGCCGATCCTGCTGATTGCGCTCCAGTAAATGGTAGAGTGATTGATCTACGGATAGGGAAATTCCAGACAGCACCATCTTTATGCAAGATAGTAAACTGATAGACCGCACGGTATAGTTTTCGATCGTCACTAACACTGCTTTCCAGTTCATCAGGGATAATCAAAATCCCTGCTTCATTCATTAACGGGCGTATCTCTTGGTAATACTTATCAATCGATACATACCTGTAGTTTGCAAAATTGTTGTCAGAGTCATAGCCCAAAGTGTCAATTGCTCCCTGTATTTGAAACAGCGCATTAGCAATCATTTTTGGGCAATCAGATGACTGATGATTCATTGTTTATCCCTCTTTATTAACTATTAAAGGACACAATAAATCATTTTTAGATATTTGGTCAACTATTTATGGTAGGAAAATTACAATTTGACTTTTCTTTTGTATATAGTAGTTTAGATGATGTTTTGTTTACCCTCATTGGATAAAACTGAAATACAGCCCGCTGTTTCCCCTGCGGGCTTTTTTTATGTCATTAGCTCAAAGTGCGGCGCATCGATAAAAGGTCTGCGTCCTTGGCTTCTCCTAGTATCTATGTAATCATTCATAGCCTCTTCCATTGTTCCCGTCCAACCACGTAGATCAGAAATGTGCCACGCCGCTCCCCACCGAATATCAACGCTTTCTTCTGTTGCAGCCTGTTGCATGGCTTCTGCTATGTTATCGTAAACATTCAACTCCCATGAGCCACGCCCATCAATATAGGCCATGAGATCGACCGCAAGGCCTTCTAGATGTTTAGACTTCATGGTTTTACTCGCGCCTTTCTCAACTAACGCTTTTTGTTCTTCCTCTGTCCGTAAACCTTGGATGACCCCAAAATCTGTGTCAGTGATTTGAATAGCCCTGGACACAATTTTGACGAGTCTTTCATCGACACCTTCCAAGCGGTCTAATGATCTTTGACTCAATTGGTATATCATTTTGTTACCTTCTTGACCTTTTCTGCGGTTCTTAAGCCACCGAGCCCAAGCATTCCAAGTAAAATAGTCATCAACGCATCCATATCGAACGCAGGGATTTCAGGTATCTCCGCGCCATACCAACTAGCTCCAAATATAATGAGTGGGCTAAGTATAAAGTGATACGCCAGCGCGACCCCACAGACCCATCCGCAGAATGGTCTCCATCCTGACACCCAGATGGATTTGTGTTTCGCTTCTTCACGATTCGTAAGAATCTGGCCCATCGCCGCTTCATGCGCTTGCCGTTCAGCGAGAGTCGCAATTTCGTGTGCCAGCTTAGCTTTTTGGTCTTTGTCTTCAATTACTTTGTCCAACAATCCTGTAACGGGGCCAATCAATGCTTGTATCATTTTCTGGCCATCCATGCTGTAGTTCCCATATACGCGCCAACGATTCCTGCCCCTGAGATGTAAAATAGATTACTGATATCTGATAATGCTTGTACTCGATCTAATGGAACAAAGAACATTGCGGCGGTAAACGCACCCATAGCTATCAGGGTATATCTAGCCATGCGTAATTGGGCTAGATTTTTCCGTAACGCTGTTTCTGTCTCTTTGATGGTTTTGACGTGCGAAAGCTCCTCATCGCTTACGATACCATCACCATCTTCATCATATTCGTTATAGATCGACTCTTTTTGAAGCTGTTTCTGACCCATCACACATCTCCGTCAATCTGATCTGTTGGCACACAGACTACATTATAGTTCCTTATGGGCCTACCTAGTTTTTGAACCATAGCTTCTCCAGCATATAAACATTCAATATGCGTCCTATGTATTTCAAGTATTCGGAAGAAGAATGTCATGTCAGCAACAAAAATCCCCATCAAAACCCAAGTCATCACCGTCCTTTCATGGCGATAATTGCTAAAAGAAGCCAAATGCCCAAGCCGACAGTAAGACAGCCAATGACGATAGCAAAAAGAACGACCAATCCATCCTTGATGGCTTTCCTCTTAGCCAGTTTGCGAGCCAGTTCACGTTTCCTTGCCTTCTCCCGCATCTCTTTGCGGTTCCTCATAAAAGTCTCGTAGTCTCTGAGGAGGTTTGCCCGACCTCCCCACACCATAAGTTCTTTTATGCGTCTTTCTTCTTCAGCTATTTTTTCGAGCGCCCAAAACGCCTCATCGTCTCCGTTCTTTGCATCCCTTTCGAGTTCTTCTTTAGCATCACTGAGCTTGGTTAGGTCTTTGCCCAGACAACTCCCAACGGATTTTATATCGTGAATATTCGTACACAGCTCGCGGAGACTAGACACCGCCTCGTTCGCAGCTTTAACCGCGCTGACAGCGAGGCCGATCTCCGCAAACATAACTAGGGCATCTTAAATAGGACCGTAAGAGTGACCAATAAAATGGCCCCGGTTGCACCAATCAATATCGTTTCCAATCTCTTGGTGCGCTCGAACAGGTCTTTGAACTGAATTTTTATCTCAGTCTGGATAGCAATGACTTCTTTTTCTAATTCATTGATCCTTTTATGTGCTGACGCGACGGTTTTGTTGTCCATAGATTTTTCCCTAAGTAAATATTCAGGATGGCTTCGTAGGATAAATCGGGTTATCTAGATCATCTTGATCCGTCATATCTCTCAACTGCTGCCTATATTTTCTCCACGCAGTAGTGTCCCCGCCAGAGTCCTCTAATTTATATATTGCTATATCTGCCTCTTCAAATAAAGGCTCCCTACTAGCTCTGATCTCTGCCTTGCGTTTTTCAGGAATATTTTTTTCGGCCTCGATGATTTTATCACGTTCAGCTTGTTCTTCAGATTCCGATAAATCGATCATCTTCAAACCGGATGATGTTATGACTGCTTTCTGTGTCATCAGCTATGCCCATATAATCGATACGTGGCTGTCGCAATATTTCCTGATTCTGCAAAGAAGGTAACGAAATTCAGAGCATCTTGGGTTCGAGCAATCATTGCGCTAATTCTTTGCCCCATAGCGGCAGGAAGGTACGAATAATTAGATACTCTACAGACAGCGTGTTTAAAGCCAGTAGTGCTATTAAAATTTGGGAAATAAATCTCTGCATATAGATTCTCTGCTGTACCAGTTCCCATGGCATTTACATTTGCGGTTATATAAAAAAACTGGTAAAGATAACTGTTGTTAGCGGCGCTGTATTGTTGACTGTTGGTTCTTACGCCGTATTGATAAAGGCTTTGCGAATAAATAGAATTAGTTAAAGCCGTTCCACTAGTTCCAATCCTCATTCTTAATTCTCTGCCATCGACGGTTGGAGTGACGTTACTTAACACAATTCGATAACTCTCATGACCAGTTAAAACCGAGCTATCAAAATCTATGCTAGAGGCGCTCGTGACCGTACCAGAGCTAATTAACGTCTGACCGGAAGAGCCGCCACCGCCAGATACAGTTATCGTTTTTGTAGTTCCGGTCCCTGTTGCTGTGACTCCCGCTCCAACGAAATTGAGGGTTGTTCCCGCTGTTGATAACGCTGAACCCTCATCTTCGACGGTAATCCCAGAACTCCCACCACCGGAAACAGTAATTGTTTTAGTCGCTCCTGTCCCGCTTGCCGTGACACCGGACCCAACAAAATTCAAGGTCGTTGCAGTAGTAGAAAGAGCTGAGCCCTCATCCTCTACAGTCACACCGCCACCTCCGGCCCCTGCGACCTCCGCATCGACATACGCTTTGATTGACTGTTGCGTCGCAAGATGCGTTGCAGAATTAGAACTCATGTTGTCTTCATCTTTGATAGCAGTTCCAGAAACGCCTGTATTCAAAACTGCTGATGTAAGAGTCTTATTGGTAAGGGTTTGCGTTGCTGACGCTCCAACTATTTCTTGATCACCTCCGGCGGGAAGCGTAAGAGTATTTGTCACCCCTTCGCTATGAGGTTGAGCTATAATTGTTTGCCCGTGAGTGTTAGCTTCGCAGTTGAGGACTATTGTGCCTTGATTGGTATTACCCTTTACGACTACTTTACCCGTACCATTTGCCGCGAGTTCAATATCCCTATTTGATGACGTGATAATTTCGTGCGTCGATAAGTCGAGATTACCTCCAAGCTCAGGGCTACTGTCTTCAGATACATTATTTAGAGCATTAGGATTAGCAGTAGCAGATGCAGCGATACCATCCAATTTGGTTTTATCGCCATTAGCAAACGATCCCTCTGAGAGAACTTCCTGCTTATCTGTGTTGAGGGAAGTGAAATTTGAGTCTACCTCCCCCGAGGTCAACGGGCTCCCTTTTCCTGCTCTCGTAGTGATTGTAGTCATAAATCACCTATGAAGCCGAGATGGTCACCGTCCATGTCACGGTCATACTATCGTCAGCTTGTTTCGCAACCGATCCAAAAACCGTCCTACATAGCATGGTTCCACCAGAAGATGCGTTGAAAAGCCCTGCTTCGACAATATTGCCAGTTGCGTCCCCAGCCTCAAAACTAGCGACATAAACGACAGCATTGCTAGTCACAGTTGTCGAATCTAATGCTTCTCGGCTTCCAGCTTGTGCGCCTAAAGCTGTCTGACCAGCCGCCGCCGCTTGCGAATTTGTGCCTAACGCCATATGAGTCATTGCAGTGGCACTAGCATCTTTCATACGTGATGCAATGTAATCTAACCCTGCGTTAACGACTAAATTATCTACTTCTCGCGTTTCTTTGACATTTCCGTCTTTATCCTTGAGGACAATGCCAACACGCCCTTTGAGTTTCAGTGAGTCTTTTAACATTTCTATCTCCTAGAACGTCCCCGAAAAGCCAACATAATCATCAGCAAAATAGTCAAAGTCACAATAACCTTGACCTCTGAAAGTGCCGCTGTCTGACATCACTCCGCTGTCTGTCAGCGTTTTACTGGTTAATTTTACAGCCGATTCGCTCACGTGTGAAATATCAGAGGTGACTTTGCTGAAATGCATTTCTTGATCATCTTGTGCGCTGGCCGCTCCGTCCACATCATCAGTAGCAAATGCTGTGTCAGAAAATGAACGACTAAATCCCATGCTTTTTGCAAATACATCATTTACTGTCGGTGTGTCAGCAATAGATTTACCCACCTGACTACTTAAGGATTCACTCGCTACGCTAGAGTCTGCTCTCACTTTTGCTATAGCAAACACTGGTGTTTCGCTAATGATCGGACTATCTGAAGGATTTTTGCCCACAGAAAAAACATTATTGTCGGTCGCTACAGAAGAATCACTAGGATTCTTGCCGAAATTAGTAATTTGTAGTTCTGAAACAAATCCGCTATCACTGGCTGGCCTGCTAAACGATTTGCTAACAGCTTCTGAAGCGACAGATGTATCCGCACGGGCCGCGACAAAGGTTTTTGCCAGTAACTCTGTAGCAGTCGATGTGTCGGTAATATCTTTTCCAAAACCTATAACATGGTTTTCAGTTACGTTAGGTGCGTCAACCAGGGCTTTCGAAACGCTAAAAGACGTAGTTTCTGACGCGCTCGCTGTGTCAGTTGGATTCCTAATTAAAATAAACTCTCCAATCAACGCATCTGCTTTTAGACGTGCCATTACAATCGTTGCTTGTATCCGACGTACCGCAGCCACGGCTTGCAATCTAGAGAGCGTAGTGTTCGATAACAGTCGAGATAAAGTTATTTTAGATGATAGACGAGATAGAGTAGAAGATGATTTAATTCGTGCAAAAGTAATCGTCGTTTTTATTTTTTTGACCGTTGTGTTTGCAAGTAACCTGGCAAATGCAACTGATCTTTTTATTGTCACGAGAAATCTTCTCTCAACGTAAAGTCTATGGTTTCAAATACAGTTTCACGAGTCCCATCAGCAAAAACGACTTCTAGTTCTGCCTCATACTCGCCTGATGTGACATTCAACTGTCCTGCCGAAAATATGAAGATTGCTATCCCATTGCCCTGATCTTGCGCGCTACTTTGATTTGTGTTGCTAAACAAAACAGTGGACGTATATTTTTCCCTGAAATGCATCGTCACGGACGATGCCGTCGTAAGATCGACAGCATTGCCGGTGTCTGATCGTGTTAGCGTAGCCTTAACCTGTGGCCCGGTGTCCCCTTGTACCAGTTTGAGTGCCGTCATCAAATTACCTCATCAGGCCAATCGTTGATCGGTGCGTTACCTGTTGGCACACCGTCTTTCATTGGGACATCATATAACTTGATCAAGTCATCTAGTTTTTTACAAGCAGTAATTTTGGCTTCAATAGAAGCACAAGCTGTTCTTACAGCCGCCCTGTAAGTTGACACGTTAGTTGGGACTGCTTTGCCTCCGGTTTCAGAACTTCTAATCACGTACCAATCAGAGTCACTGAGTTTCGTTTTGGCTGTTGTTTTTGTGTTTGCGATGGCCAATGATTTCAGCCCGTAGTTAATAACCTGATTGCCGTTGCCGTCTTTCAGTTTCTTACCGTTTTGATCGGTCGCGTCTTCATCATCAATCTTCCTTTCAATTAGGTTTTTTTCTTCTGCGTCCCATCCCCAATAGAATCTATTGTCCCAAATCTTTGGATCAGGGACATACGTTAAACCTGCGGCCTTCTTTTCTGCATCAGTCATTCTCGCCCACAAAGAAGAGTATTTAGTGCCATCAGAGCCAACCCATCCTTTACCTTCTCGTATGATTTTATCGCCTAATTTCCACGGCATAATTAAAAGCTCCTATCTTGCGTTTGAGTATTTAAACGGTTGATCAGCGAATGCCATATACAAGTAATCAGCATCATTAGTGTTATAGTTTCCAATGTTATCTCTAACTTTGAACCCATTTGAAAGCAAATCTATACCGTTAGTCGCATCATCTTCGTCATTGACTAAATCTGCACGTAGTAACGTTTTAGCTCCGTTGAAGGGATTTCTTTTCTTATCAACGATATTCCAACTTTCGGCTCCGCCATCAAACCGTTTTATAATCAGCCACGCAGGGCGAAATCCAGTGAATACAAATGTGCCATCTGAACTACCATTGCCTTTGTATATGCTTATCTTGCTATATCCATTTACACTGTGAAAGCAATAAGCAATATAGTTTTGGCTATTTGTGTTGACCCGCGTTCTGCCACTGCTTCCATCTTTGAGCGTAAGAACTTGGGTGCCTCTTTCGTGATTTCCTAGAGTGGGAGTGAAAACATCGGCTGTCGTATCTAAATTAAGACTTGTGCCGCCAGTGATTCCTTCGAAAGAAACATCCCAGTTAGTGCTATTCGCACTTCTGTTTTTGATAATAGAAAGCTCCGGTTTCTGAGATAACCCATGCTGGACCGTTGCATCGTTGGTACCGTTTCCCTGATAAGAGACAATACTGAAGCCTGTTTCAGTGCTTACACTTTGTGTAGAAGCAATCGATGGAACATTGGGGCCGGTTGAAATCGATCCAGCACTTACACTTGAACCAGAACCCCCTGCTTTCCAAGTCCAAGCAACGTAGGTTTCACCACTTCTGTTGGTGAGTGACTCCTTTAAATTATTGTTGCCGGAGCTCCCTCGATCCAGTGTAAACCCATCACTATTAAAAAAAGACAATACTCCATTAGCGTTGCCTTCCGCATCAGCCCTGTCAGAACCAAGAGCCGTATTGGTTGTGTTTACTGATGATGTTCCCCGCAAGACGTCAAACAATGCATGAGAAATGTCTAGGGTTCGGGATTTTATCCAGACGAAATCTGGCTGGAACTGTAGACCTGTGATCACGTGAGTCGAGCTATTCCCAGAGTACAATTTTGAATCAAAATATTCATCAGGAGTTTCTCCAGCGGCAGGATCAATGCCGGGATCAGCAAGATTAGCTGTGTTAAGTGCTTTAAATCCAGTAGGCAATGTTCCTGAACCATCCGTACCGTTAAAAGCACTTTGGCCAAAATTGAAAGTTTGTCCTGTGTTTCTGCCGAAAACAAGGGGGCATAAATTATTGAAATCAAGACGACCGTCCATTTCTGACGTGGGTATTGTTCCCTGACTTGAGGCAGTTTGACCGGCAGAATCAGCTAAATAAAACTCTAACGTTTGATTATCAGCATCAAAAGCAACACCAACAATGTTATTAGCATTTTGCCCAGTGCCGTAGCTTGTAGCTCCAGTTTCAATGAATTTATTACCATTTGATAGATATGCTACTAAGTTTGCGAAGTTGCCCCAATCAGTAACGTCCCTATCTATTTGATTTCCTATTCCTACACCGTTACCGCCACTACTATCTTCAGCGTCGATTGTTACTTCGTGATACCACTTACCTGATGTTGGATAATTAAAAGTCGCTGTGGTTCCACCATGCGTACCACTGCTATTTGTGCTTTTTAAATTACCGTCTGACAAGGTGTGAGTTAAAATTCGTTGCGCTCCGAGCGTGGCATGATTTTTTGTTGGTGAATCTAACGTTTGATCTGGATGGCCAGATGAAGTGAAATGATTGTTCCTACCAGATGTATCTGCACCAATTGTACTGGATGATCCTGTACCTGTTCCAGATTGCTGAAATTGTAATCGAAAACCATTTGTCCCAAATGTCAGGCTAGATGTATTTTTTGCGACCCAAATATCATTCTTCGTCTCACCAAATGAAGACGCTGTTAGTGCTGTCCCATCAATAAAATTTACTTCGGCTATATAACCATCGTAAAAATTTCCTTGCGGTCTTTTACCAATAGTGTGCTCCCCAGCACGGTTAAATCCACCTTCATAATTTATGTCTGGGTAAGTGCCCGTAAGCGTTTGAATATCGCCATTGATATACAGTTTTACTCTTTCTGTATCGGTGCTATCTGCTGTATCGACTCTAAGTACCAAGTGATACCAAGCAGAAACATCTCTAAATACGCGGTCAGTTTTTAAGGCTTTTGTAGCCTCATCAAAAAATATGTATATTTCATCTCCCCCACTAAGTTGCCCAAATCTAATAGCATCATCGCGGCCACTAGATTTATTTGCACCAATTAACGTAGGAAATGCCGTGCTTAAATTAGATCGTTTGAACCACAAAGAAATAGTGTATTTTTGGAGGTTGTCTCCGTCACCCGAAGGTGTAAACGAAAGAAAGTCGCTACTACTATCATCAAAGCTTAAAGAGTTAGATATATTAAACGGATAAAACCCCGTTGATACTTCATCTGAACCGATTCCCTGAATGACGCTCATCTCAAATACCTAAGTGATTGCGCCAGAAACGCCAACCAATACAGAATTTGCGCCGCTTGATGCCGTGACAAAGTATGTTAAGAAATACGTTCCGGTGACAGATAAGGCCGCGAACCCCGCCGCGCTGATGCCCACGATGGTATCGACCTGAACACTATGACCTCCGCCATTTACGAACTTAATACAACCTGACTGCCCAACAGACACGTTTGAGAAGTTCATTGTCACAGTTCCCGCTGTGGTCGTTGTGAAATTATTTCCCAGAGAAAGATCGTACTGTGCATTAGCCGCAGAAGTGATTGTGCTCCCAACTGCTCTTCCAACAACTGTGATGTCATCGTTAATGGTAAATACCGTTGTGCCCGTAGCGATTGAGGCAACGGTAGCGTCAGCGTCGTTTTTGATTGTGACATCTGTTGCCGACCCCTGGCCGGTGAGAATGAGTCCTTCTGCGGCTGTTTTACCAATAGCCGCCGCATCCCCTGCTGACGTATCTCCAGTGGGATTGAAAGTGAGACCAGTAACATCTTGCGGAAACGTGCAAGCCCCGCCATCGGCAATCGTCATAGCATTGTCGCCATCTGAAAAACCGATTCCCCTACATTGAATCTCAGTGATTGCATCATTTGACTGATCAAGCAAGGCTATGGGGATAAATGCATCATTGTCTTCATTACGGATCGACAAGATATTGGTCGATGAATTGTAAAACAATTGGTTTGCGAAAGTAGTCGATGGCGCAGATGATCCCGAGCTTGTAGATGCAAGTGCCGCCAGCGCATTATTTAAATCAGACCTCGTGCTAGGGAAATCCTGATTCGCAATATTCATATCGTGTTGGCTCATGTGATAACCCTCCCAAAGCCTTTTGCCATGATATCAAAGTTTCGATTAGCCGCACTACCTCCTGAATCAAAGGTGTTAACGGTACAGCCTGTCGCGCTTTCATTTGTGATCGTGTAAAAATCGCCTGTCTGCTGATTGTTAATATTTACGATGATTGCAGGAGTTTCCTTGAATGCAAAATTAAATGTCACAGCATTAGAGCCTGATCCTCCAGTGTCTATATTTCTTTTCGTATCAACGCGGTCTGGCATATCAATAGTTACAGAAGCACCAGACAGAACAGGAGTCGCAGAAGATTCTTTCGATGTTAGAACCGCTCGAAAATCGAATGATCTGGCAGAATAATCACCAACAACAAATCGCCGAAAAGCAGACCAATCCGACGGGCTCGATGATGGATTGTTTCCGGTATCAGATGTTCTCACTTCTAATTGTATGTCTGTAGTGTCAAAAGCGATAGCTTCTCCGTCAAACTTGCCTTGCCGACTGTCGAACAGTCCTGAAGCAAAATCAAATTGACTGGCATAATCCGTCCTTGTTGTCGTTAAATCGGCTATGACTCTACTTGTATGTTTGGCTCCTAGGTCAACAAAATTAGCAAAACTATATGTTCCTGAAGTGACTACAGAACCAAGACCTGCGTCGAAAGTTCCGTCTGCGTCGTCAAAGTTTCCTGTTGCCGAATCAAATAATAAGCTGGTAGCCAAGATTACAGTGTTGTCTACAACTGCTGTATTGGTTTTAGCACCCGCAAATGATGGATTTTCTGTCGTTGTAGATACGACATTCAGCGCATCAAACGCTAACACATCTGTCGTAACAATAACGCTCGTCGGGTTTGCGGATGGTATTGCTAGCTTATCTATTGCACGTACAAAATAGGTACCGGCCCGTGCTTCTGTGGTCAATGTGTTGGCGGGTCTGGCGACCTTTTCTGCTATTGTATTTGAGTTTTGATAAGAACCACCGCTGGTGACGTTTTGATACCTCACTACATAGTGCGACAAATCTAAGTCCGTAACCGGAGTCCAGCTTAATTGAATCTGTCCATTGATGACGTTCGCACTCAAATTTGTCACATCGGCGGGCGGAGCAGTTTTACCGACGACATCGTGAGTCACGGTTGCGAAAGGAGACTTGACTCCGAGCGTATTAATAACTCTTGCTCTGACAGTGTATTGGACACCATCTTGAATATTTACTTGCTCGAATCTTCCTGCGCTTGATTGCCCCATCGTAACAAACTCTGTGGTGCCAGCTTTTTGACTTTGCACCTCAAATCGCTCTGCAAACTGATCGGAACTCGATACATCAGCAATCAAAAAACTGACAGCCTCTTCGTTAAGCGTCCTTAACTCATCTGATACTGCGAGTACAGGCGCTGCGACAGTCAAAGGATCAGGTAAATTTGAGCTGGCTGTAGCTGGTTGCGTCTTGTCGTTAACCCAGGGATAGATGGTTGCGTCATGTTCAGCTAAGGACACATTGACAGTTGCATCGTAATTTATCGATAAACCTGTCACCCTGAACTTTTTATTGGTGAAGGCAGGGGTACTATGGGTAACCGTCACAATATCGCCCACAGCGCATTTGAGTGCGTCTGGGGTGGCAACAAAAGACATTTGTAGACCTGCTAATCGACTTTGTTTCAAAAGCGTTTTAGCTATGTTTCTAGCCTGATAGTAACTGGTGATCGTATTGAGATTGATTTCCGTTTCTAGTGGCTTGTTATTGTCTTCAGCAAGAAAGGTCGTGTACTCAGAAGAATCAGCGTCAGGGAAGATCACTGCATCAGCTTGATAATTAGTTTCAGGATTTACGAATTTAGCTGTGACTCGGTTAAATTTTTTGCTCTTCTGTGATCCTTGAATCTTAAAACCAGAGATAATATTGGATTCTGTGAACGCAAAGGTAGATGAATAATCATCCTCTACGAACACTCTGTATGTACCATTTTGGAATGGCATCATTCCTTGGAACCCTGCAAGAAGGACTTTCGTGTTATTAAACAAGGTCTGATTTGTGTTGATCACAGCATTGCATTGGAATCGCTTGATTTGCACTCCTGACCCACTGAATGTTTCGTTCGTGCTGTCACAAGCGTTTGCAGCCGCGCTAAATGTCGTATCATCTAGTAAACTGGTATCGAGCCCTTTGCCATATCTTGTGTCAGTAAGATAGTCCCTGAGACAAAGAACAGGGTTGTCCGAAAAGGCGGTGGATGAATTTCTGGGATCAAAAACTTTTCTTCCCTTTACGATAGCATTGATCGTGGGGATCGAGCTAAACACGTCACTGTTAAAAACAATCTTGATCCCAAGATAGGCGATGCCAGACAATTTATCATTCGTAGTCCAACTTGGTGATTCGAGGAGAGTTGTAGACGCAGCCTGGGTATCTGTTCCAACTTTTTTATCAATTGTGACATATGGCTCATATTTAGAACCTGATAGATTTTCATCATTGATGAATATATCGCCTATTTCATGTACTTCTCCCTCACACAGCACAAGACAAATAAATAAACTTTGATTTTCTGACCCGGAGGTTTCAATGAATACCCTGGTCCCACCAACTTTTCGTTCTCCGTAAATCACCGGGATAGGAGCTATATTACTGTTTTTGTTAAGTAGAACGCTTGACGCATCCTGATCGATGTCGGGCAACTCAGGGATATCGACAAACCATGAAATGACGTCACCCACCAGGTCAACAGTGGCATCTATTACGTCTTCAACGAGATCGAGCGTGTCAGTGACGAGGTCTTTCGTGCCTTGTATTGGATTCCTTATAAAGTCACTTAGCCATCCCATCAGGCTTTACCCCACTGAATATCTTTTACTGACTCAGCCGCAAATCTCATGCCTGTGTCTGTCGGAAACAAATACTGCTGGCTATTGTTATTCGTAAATCGACCGGCCTTTCGCTCAAAGTCTGACCAATGACTTGCTAGTCTCATATTGATGACTGCTGAATCTTTGCTGTTCTGCAAGTCGTATCCCACAATCTCTCCGTCAAATGTTTTGATGGGATCACCAGATATCGCTCCTGCGCTTGTCAGGATGGCTAAAAATATTCTGACTTGTCGATTGACATATTGCTGATTGAGAAAGATCGATACATACTCTTGATTGACTGCCGATATTGTTATGTTGACTGTACCAATTCGTAACTCATTTGTTTCTTGCGTTGAGGAAATCGACAACAAATGTCCTGCGGCGATATATTCATTTGAGTCATAAGTAATAGGAAAAAAGTTGTCTGTCAGGAATAACTCAGTTGAAAACCCAATCCTGACTAAATGAGCCAGCCTAACCCCATCTTGCTCTAATGCTGTCTGGGTAGTTGCATTAATCGTGCGTGTCACGTAATGACCTCGATCATATCAATCTCATAAGAATATTGCTCAGCAGCGTTGAGATCGTATGTCTGAATATCGTTTCTAAGTCGCATAGTGAAAGGTACATTATCAAAAGTGACCACCTCGTTATTAGATACATTGGATACTAAAGCTGGTTCGATTGACAAATTACCTGCTCCGGTTCTATCCGCTGTGACCATATAGACTTTCGTGTGTCCGACAAATTTGACGAAATCTCCAGCCTTGATCGTTCCAGATATACCATCGATTGGTACAGTGACAGCCCCTGCACTCGTCGCACCATTGACTAGCACTGTCCCCGACACATCACCACTGGCATTTGATATAACTGGTGGAACTATGGTGAACGTACCTAATCGACCCTGCTGACTAGCAACGAACGCAAATACAGGCATAAATTCTGCTCTAGTCATCACGTTGTATTGCGCCGTGAAACAGTATCTTTGACCACCAATCGTTCTGACTTGCTGACGACCAGATATAGTTTCAGAAACCAAGTTGTTGTGCTTAGATTCTACGTTGATTGCGCGGAACTCTGGTGTCGTTGGATATGTACCTGGCATTACACTACTCCTCTTGCCCCTCGGTCATTCATCGCTTGATTGACAATACTTACGATTTGCCCCCGACGACTCTGTAGCAACTGATCAAAACCCCGCGCATCCACTGTGGAGATTTGGAATGTCACATTCGCTGTTTTATTAACCACTTGTTGTGCAGACGTTATTTTTTCATTTGGGATTACTCTGCCACTCGCCCCCATCGTTAATATTTCAGGGCCACGCTCACCAACGACGTAGGACTCTCCACCACGCACCTGACCGCCCAAAGCTCTGCCCGCAAACGATTGTGACTTGATTTGCTGGACTTGAGCCAGACCAGCCGCAACGACTGCGGCGGCGGCGACGATATTAAATGGGAATGGTAGCTTGAGGGCTTCCGATGCTCCTGTGTAGGTGTTCATAAGAGCAACACCAATATTATATGCTTTTGCAGCTTTGAAGGCCTTCTGATTGATTTGACCCAAGCTGTCCAGAGCATCTCCGGTATTCTTAATCAGGAAATTATTTTTTTCCCGCTCTATATTCTTTTGCGCTTCTGCCCGCTGTTTTTCGCTAAGGTCTATGTTTCTTGCGTGTCTCTTTTGCTCTTCTAAGCGTCTTGCGAAACTCGCTATTTCACTTTGTTCGACATCAATCAATCCAAGTCGTCTAGCTTCGTCTTCCGCTTCTCGTATTCGTTTGCGACTCTCTGCCGCTTCTTTTTCCCTACTTTCTTCTTCTGCCCTTATCCTTGCTTGATTTCTAGCTTGCTCTTTTGCTAACGCTCGTTCACGTTCAATCTGTTGTTTTTTGGTTATCTTATCTAATTCATTTGCATCTTTGATTAATTGTTTTTCATCTTCAATCTGCTGAAGCCTTTGCCCAGCTACAACGATTCGGTTGAACTCTTCTGCCGTCAACTCTTTACCAGCTTTAGTTGCAAGATCAGTAGCTGTTGCAAGCAACCGCATCGTGATGCTCATATCTTTCTGCTGTGATCTTTGTTCTTCTTTTTCTATGAAACTGGCTAACGCATCTCTGGCTTGTTTTGTAGCTCTCGCCTGGTCTTCGAGAGCTTTGGTTCTTGCTTCATCTGCGGCTATTGCCTCAAGCTGTACCTTTCGAGCCTCGATCTGATCTTCTCTTGCACCCTGTAACTCGAATCGAAACAGTTCAGCGGCTATTTTACTTAAACCTAAAACCTGGACTTGCTCTCTTCCAGACTGTAGAGCGGCTTCTATTGCTTTTTTGTTGCGTTTAGTTTCCTCTGTGTCTTCTTTTGTGACGCCGGTTACTTCCCCGAGAATCCTTTTGTTTTCCCGTAGTTTTTGATTCAGGTCGTCTAAACTGGCTGTAATTTGTGTTTTTTCTTGTCTATTTTTTTCTGTTACAGATGTGTTCTCTGTAAATATCTGTGTACCAATCAGCATTACATCGTTACTCATGCTTTGCTCTTTACGCATCGCATTCATAGCGAGTGTTTCGCTTTCTAATTGTTTAGTCAGTTTAGATATCTGATCTTCTAATTCTTTTTGCTCTTCGCGCAACTGATCAATTTTTAATTGTCTTTGAGCGGCTGTGAGTTCATCAAATCCTTCTTTTAGCTCTTTTATTCTTTTAGTTGTTTCTTTGATTGCTTCATTACCTGCGAACAGGCTTTTGATGAACGGCCCACCAATCAAAGCTGTGAATGCTATGAGCGCACCGAATACCGCACCTGTTGGGCCAAAGATAGATGCTATTTGTGGCCCCTGCTGTGCAAAGATACGTACAGCATCAGTTCCTTGCTGTAACTGCACACCAACGTCTTGGATTTGTACGGATAGCTGACCAGTAGTATTTGTCAGGGCAGAGGTTGATCCACGCAACTTACGGAAAGGGGATGTACTCTTTTCTGTTTCGTTTTTGAGGCCTTCCGTTGCGCCTTCGGCTTCTTTAGCGGCTTTCTTGAGCTTGTTGAGTTCTTTTTGCGCCTTTGCGAAATCCTTGGTTTTAACCGCAATGATTAGTGTTTCTACGTCAGTCGCCATAACTAAACCTTATGCTTTGCAAGCTCCATCACTGCCTCAATTTCCCACCAATCCAATACTGAATGAGTGACTCTCATATAACTCTCCAACTCAGGATATGTATGATCCTTGAGAGAAGTATACGCTACCCAGCAGTCATCGTGATGCCAAGATAGCTTAGGAGCATTGAGAAGCTCAGGTGGCGTGACTCCACGGCTTTTCTCAACTTGTTTTAGCGATTCTAACCGACTGATTTTTGAACCTTCAGGACACTGGTTTATGTAGTAACACCACTTCCCGTAAGCCACGAACTCATCAATCAGTCTGCGATAAAATTATTCCGATCAACGATGAAGGCAAACAGTTGATTAACAACGAATGGAGAGTTTTCACAAAGCCACTCTGCATTTTCCTTCGAAAAGGGGAAATCTTTGCCCCCTTTCTCTAAGTTTTTCCATCCAATAATGACGCTTGCTACCATCGGCCAAACGTATTCGTGATCGAAAAAATCAACTTCGTCTTGACCCTCAAACTTTCGTCTTTGCTCTTTTTGCGCGATTCTCCATGCTTTCGCATCTGTTCCCTGAACTTTGAATATCGCTTCTTCTTTCTCTCCAGTTGCAGGATTGAGAAGCTGGAACTCTGCCCCAGCCTCATGCCTTTCAACTGTTGCCAGTTGATCTAGTTCCATAAAACCCCCTAGGTTTTACACTTTACGGTTGTCTAGTAATCACTAATTGTGACGCATCACTTGCGTTAAATAATGCGGCGAACTCTAATGATATTTGTATTGCTCCTTCTCCGGAAACATCTGGCTGACCAGTGTTGTATTTAACTTTAGGAAGGTCTATCAAATAATCCTTACCGGCAACATCTGTCAAAGTCAGAACTATTTCTGAGTTTGTCTCATTGACGAACTTGTCTAGTAATGCCTTGCTATCAAAGTATGTCCCTAATGTTCCGGAAACCCTGGATTTACCAATAGACGGTTGATTTGTTGTCGCTGATCCGACCGAGAACAGCGGCTCGATACCATTTTCAAGGGTAAGATCAAACGATGTCACTGTACCTATGGTCGAACCACCTTCAGTAATTGATCCAGTGAAACTATCAAAAGGGGTGTTGCCAACATCTGCATTGTCGGAAGCTCCAGCAATTGTACTCGTATTCAGCGTCATATCTTTTCCGACGATACCAAGGGTCATGGTCACCATAGAATTTGGTGCGACGCTCAAAGACATCGTATTGAACTCAACCCCTGTAAATCTGTGATACTCAGGTGTTGCAAGATCAAGAAATCTTCGTTCGATGGTGAAAGACCTTCTTGTGGTTCCCGTTTTCAACACGTTTGTGCTGAATGAGCTACACATCACAGCCTCAAGTAGCTCATCAAAAGCTCCATATTCAAGCTCTGATGTGATGTCGCCACTGATGGTTCTATTTCCGTGACGGAAATCTTCTATTTGCCTATCACCTCTTAACTTCTCGCTCTCTATAGCGTCCTTACTCATACCTATATTTGTCGCGGTATGAGGAATCGGTGTATACGTTGGATTATTTGGTGTTGTTCCATAAGCACTTTCTGCAACGTAAAACATTGAGTGCTGTGCGCCGTTTGCAATAGCCATTGCTGTTACCTCGCGTCAGTGAATGTTTGAAAATTAACAGATACCGGAACAAAGTGAAATGCTCCGTCTGTCACAGCTTGTGCGATTGAAACCGAACGCACTCGGATGCTCACCTGATTATACGATAAAACAAGACCTCGCTTGAATTGATCAGCAACAGTATCTGGTATTGATGACCTACCCGACCCAGCCGGGTAAACAACATCTATTTGATAGATTCCGTTAGTTTCGTCTTGTCCAGCGGCCCCTAGCCCTGATTGCAATGTTTCATCTGGGAGAAAATTAGGTGTTAAAAATGTTGAACCAGCTTGTGGCTCAAACGGAATATTAGGCCAAGCGATCGAATAACTTCCAGAGAGCCCATTCAATCGATTATCTAATGCTGCCTGTATGTCGTTGAAAAACGTAGCCATTCAACTTGCCCCTTTGATGCGAGCTTTAAATTTTTGCATGGCAATTCGTACTATGCCTTGTGGCGCTTGCCTTGAGAATCCGTTGACTGTTTTTCCTGTTGGATTTTGCGGTGGGTTAGGGTACATCCCAAATTCAATAACTCTTGCATAGGGAACACTATTAGACATGAAAAATGTTTGCCCCAACTTGAATTTAGCTACAGCTTTTTCAAGCCTGGCAATCGACTTCGACCCAGTACGATCAGCTTGTTTCGTTGTTTTCCTAATCACTTGTCGATTACTGGAGTACCAATTATTTATTAATACACCTTGGTCCACTGGCGTTTGTTGAATCACATCCAGGCCGAGCCTTCTTAATGATTTCTTCACTCGCTTTTCGCTAGTGCTAAGCAATTTCGCGCCCGCAATACCTATTCTTTTCTCAAAGCTGTCACTCATTTTCTGACCTGTAAATCAACAGAAAGCAAGGTCGCTGCTGGTTTATTTTCAGTAACATTGATAACGCGAAACACCTCGCTGTCAATAGATACTGTGTCGTTCAACTGATACGTAAATGGCTCTGATAACAATCTTCGATCCCCTTGTTGAATCGTTGTGCCATTAGTTTCTGTGTCACTGTAATCGAAAACACAGCAGAACTTACTGAAGGTAGAGGACGTGTCAGTCGTGGTGCCACTGTTGGGGTTATATGTTCCTTTCGAGGTACGAGTAAATGTAAGCTCCCTACCAAAATTTTTAATCAAAGAAGTCGCTTTTGTAGCTAAACTTCCATACGAAAACGTCATGCCCTCGTCACCTCAAACGCAGGACGTATGATTTTTCGGAGAGCAAAGGTCAGTGCCGGTGTGGTGACACGATTCTCACTATTATTGGAATAAGTGACTTCAATATCTCCAATCTTCTCTCTGAGAGTTTTACGCTCCTCAGTGTTCAATTGGCTATTCCCAGACTCTTGGACGAATATTGCCTCATACAGAGCTAGTTTCACATCATTAGGTATTTCATTTGCGTCGGCGTAATAGCCATCAATCATTGCTTCCGTTCGAGGCCATTGTAACGGTTGGCTTTCAGTCGCTTTCCGTCCAATGAATGTTTGACGCTCAAAGAAATCCATCGCTCGGAAAATAGCTTGTGTAATCGCTGCGTCTGTGCCAACAGTCAAGCCTCGCAGATTTGCAAACGATTTATAAGCGTTGAGCGATACATAAGTGTTTGCGCCACTAACTATTGATCCGTCTTCTACGACTAATGACATTATGCTTCCTTATATCCACTGGATTTATAGGCGTGGATCATCGCTTCTGAGGGATACGCTATGCGGCCATCAGGGTGGATCATTTTAGTTGTCTTAGGGGATTCCGATTTGACGTCTGTTTTCGAGTCCGTCTTCTTCGGTGTTTTAGATTCAGCCATTGGGTAATCCTCAAGCAACACGAAAACGGGGGCCGAAACCCCCGTCTAGTTTTAGCCTAACAGAGTTGCAATAAAGTCACCTTTCCACGCTTTCACGCCGAACGCGACAGCCACTTCAATCATGGCTTTACGATAACCCTTGTAGAATCGCACTTCATATACAATTCCACTGTTCGGGTCTTGAACCGTAATCGCATCATCAGCATTATCGCCACCTTCCGGTACTGCTGGGGCACGAACTGCAAGCTCGATTGCCCGACGATGGAAAGCCATGTTTGCAGTATAACTGTCGCCAATAGTCATCTCATGACCAGAAGCGTTGTCGACTCGGAGACCCGGACTTGATATAACGATATCACCGCTAGTAGCAGTCAAGCCTGTGTTAACGACATACTTGTTACTATCACCCGCAAACGTCACGACATCTCCAGCCTTGATACCTGTGGTATTCACCGTACCGCCATCAAGAGTAATTGTCGTTTCTCCAAGAGCCGGATCCTCGTTGAAATCATAACCAGTACCAGCACCTTTTGTATGCGCTTGAACTTGTGCCGACTCACGAACAGCAAGACCTTGCAGATCGAGTAAAGTTCCTTGACGTAGGAGCGTATCGTTTCCAGCTTGATTCACTGATTGCAGTGATGCAAGTTGACGCAAGTTTGTTCCTGCAAGGGTGTTCAGTACTAAGCTGACCTGACCGTCGTTTGGCGGCATACCATTATCGACAAGAATCTGCCGTATCTCTGCGACTTCGTTGAAGTTCGATGCAAATGGGGTTGTACCAGCCGTACCAAATGCCCTAGATGCTGAGTTTTTCGCTTGCGTAGCAATCTCAACTTCCATCTCGTTCGTCAGGGCTCGCATCGCTTGAGCGATCATGTCACCATAAACCGTGTCATAGCCAACACCATTGTTTAAGTGCAGGACATCTTCACCAGTGAATGGAATTTGAACAGCGCGAGATTTGTTGATTGTCAGCGTCTTGTTATCAACCGTTTGATCAGTTCCTTGCGGAATCGTCATCGATTCAGTCACATCGCCAACAGTTGCTTCGCGTGTGAACGCGGCTCTGACAACGTCACCTACTGCGGCACGTTCCGAACCATTTGCGTTGATTGTGACAGCAGGAATAAAGCCGACAAGCTCCCGTCCTACCACATCAGCCGCTACATAGATATCTGCGGCGAGGTCTGTTAATACGTTAGCCATGGGGCTACTCCTTTCAATCGTTTACAATTTTGCCTTTGCCACGAACGAAAATAGCCCTATCTTTTTGGGACAATTCATCAAACTGGCTTCGGCTCATTTCTTTCACATCCGCTTCAGCCCTGCCTTGCGAACGGGTGGCCCCACCACCAGTTGCTTGAATACCATCTACCAAAAATGGAAAATCATTCTTGACAGACAATACCAAATCTTCAATGCTACTAACAGTCAATTGTCCTGACTCGTCAGTAACTCTAATTTCTCCATCCATCAGAGTGAGTCGTTGACTCAATCTTTCTTCTAGCAATCTGGCCTTTGATACGTCTTTGGTCAGACTGCTGGCTACTTTGGCGGCTTCTGTTTGCACTTTTTGCAACGAAACCTGATTGTTCATTTCATCTATTTTCTGCCGTAGGACATCCGCTTCATTTTTTTGGCTTTCATAGAGTTCTTTGAATTGCCCGTCTTCTTTGGCTTGTCTTTCTTTTTCATCCCGTGCTTTGGCATCTGCTTCTTCCTTTGCTCTCTTCATTGCCTTTTTTTCAGCTAACAGTTCGTCGTTTTTAGATTTTAGACCGGAAACTTCTTGAGCTATTCGCTCCTCCACCGTCTTGTCTAATGTTTCTTTAAACTTCTCCGCTAGCTGTTTTTTTATTTCGTCATCTACTTCAACGTCATTCAAAAATTCCATGCCGAACCCCTAGTTTTGCATGATAGACCTCTGGTCTGAATCATAATTTTAACCTATTAAACACATCAGGTTCCATTTTTCTCAATTGGTCAAGAGTCAACGTTTTACCTGATGAATCCACGAATTTATCTAATTCTAACTTGCCCCTGCGAAATAGCCTACCCTTTGTCTTTCCAAGCACTTCATCTTGAAATTGCGCTGATTGTCGAATCAACCATGATTGATATGTCGTTTTTTGTTGTACAGTTGTTACGCCACCAGAACCTCTAGCCCTTCTTCTGGGATTCTTGGTTTCTCTTCCTTCAAAGCCTGGTTTCAAACGTGGGCTGATTGATGATCGACAAGAAAAATGCGCCGGAGGCTTAGGTGATTTTTTGGGATCATTTGTAAACGGATATATTGTTCCGTCCCGGCTGGCACAGATCAGCGATGTTCTTGAATCTAGAACCGCTATCCATTCGTATCCATCAAAAAAATCGATGTTTTGCCTCATGGCGACATCTCGTGCTTGAACCGATGTGAAGTTGTTAATTGTCCTGATAAGTGATCCGACTTGTTTTTTCTGGAGCGGATTAATTGATCGGACCCGATTACTGATGATTTCATTCGGCTCTCGTTGGGTAAGACCATCCCTGATCGTTTGAGCTGTTTGTTTAATCTTTTTTCTTTTGAACGCTCTAATCAGTGACATTATTGTCTTCCCTGCAAGAGGTATAGCTCCAGCTAAGATTGCTAGCTGATAGTCTTCTTTAGATGGCGGTTCGATTCCGTCTAAGAATTTAGAGAATAAGCCTGTTGACCAATCTGCCTCTTCCACTGATAACTCATCCACGTCACTCAGTATCTTTCCTTCCATGTCGCTGTAAACTTGCTCTTGAAATTCTTCCAGATTCTTAAGAAATGCCTTAAGTTTAGCGACTGTCAGAGTGCTTAACTCGTCCTTTTCTAGCTCACTCAATACTTTTTCAGTAATCTCGTCGATATAGTTTTCCGCTTCTTTTTCCCGTCCAGCAGAGTATCTCAACAAAAATATTTGATGCTTAGTGATTGCATCTTGTATTTCTTCAGAGAGTGCCACTTAGCTCCATTTCACTTTATCTGCCCAAAACGCCGCCGACATCTTTCCTTTTGCTATATTCTTTGCGTGTCTGGCTTTGAAAGAGGCTCGCTTTTTCTTCATGGCTTCTGACTCTCCTGCCTTTGGCGCACCAGCGGTTTTAGCACCTTGCTGACCGAATCGAATCAATTTGACCTTATCGCCTTCTTTAGCGAGAACGATGTGAGATTTTTCAGGATGACCAGGTGTTCTCTTGGGTTTGTTGAACCCTGCAAGATTGAATCTTTTAAGTCTTGGGTCTTTTGCCATTACTTTTTAGCTCGTTTTTTAGCCGTTGCCGATAGCTGATTCATATGAAAAAGGTATTTACTCTTGCTTGAGTGTCTAGCTCCTGACATCAAGCGGCCTGAAGCATCTCTATGAGTTTTACCTGTAAATGGCTTGCCATCTTTGAAATAGTGTTTGACTCCTGCTGCCATCACTTCCTCCTTTTTCTTGCTTTGCGTAAATCTGCCGCTGTAATCTTATCCCTTGGCGGCGCGATTCTTGCCAAGCGTTTTTGTTTTGCAGAATAAGATTTTTTGCCTTTAGGTTTTGGCATTATTTCTTCGCTCTTTTTGCTTTGCGGAATTTTTGTATTGCTGCCCATTGCTTAGAATCTACGGATCGAGCCTTTCCACCTGTCAGGACTGAGTTCACTCGTGCCATTGCCCATTGACTGACTGAGACTCCGGGCCGTCTTCCTGATGTGACTGCGGCCCCGACTCCCTTGTCATAAATCTGCTTAAGTGCCGAGTACGGCGCATTCGCCTTTTTCGCCTTGTTCTGCAAAGCCTTCTTCGTCCGTTCATTTATTTTTACCACTGAAACGCCTCCTGAATGCTTTTGTGTATGGTGATTCTGGTGTCTTCTTCCGCTTGCCTTTTGAATCCTTGTCTCCAGCTAACTCGCCCAGTAATCGACCTTGTTTTTGCATTCTCTCAAGCTGCGCTAGCCTTTTACGTCTAGCCTCGCCTGTAAGCCCTGCAAGATATTTAGCTGGGATTTTTCGGCCTGACTTCGTGGTTACTTTTCGCACCATTTTAATTAGCTCCGATAGGGTCTGCCATTCCAGATTCGTCACGCACATCGTCCAGGGAACGCTCTGGATCGACTAAGCCTCCTGATTTGATACGATCAAAAATATCTTTTTCAGCCACTACCTGACGATCAAGCAAGGTGACCATTGACATAATTTCTTGCGGATCGATCGACTTATCGTAAAACTCACGGTTAATCATGAATGTCGTTTCACTTGTTTCGACACCCATAAACTCTCCCACCCAACCAATGCATTTGACGATAGCCTGAGATAGATTGCCGACAACGTCACCAAGGACTGAGTTTTCCGACGCAAATCGTATTCTCGCGGCCTCTGCTGTTTCTCGATCTGCCCTGTCTGTAATGATTCTTGCACCAATGGCGACCATTTGTTGCTCTTTGGCTTCCATCGCCCTCATCACTAACTGATTCTCATTAGCTTGCAATAAACTCGCTGATCCTGTTTCACCCAAAACATGACCGGCTCTTGAGCCCAACTTGATTCCGTGCGGATTGAATTCCCTGAATTGTTCTGGACTCAAAGAGTGAGTGATGAAAAGACTCGGTTGTCCGACAAGAAAACACGATTCTTCGTAGTCTGCTGAATTCCTAAAGTGAGCCAGATTGACTTCTGCAATATCTGATAACGGAGCATCATCGATGGTTGCATCATTATTTTTTGAGCCGATGAATATGAGAGGTATTTCTTCCCAGTTCGATCCATCTGCTTTCTTTGGGAAAAACTCATCGGTGTATGGCTCTTCCTCACGATAGATTTGCTGTGTATAACCTTCTTGGCTAAGTCGTAAGACACGATATTGCACTTTTGATTCGTGATCGAACTCATCTTGAGTAGCCAGATAATGCTCTGCTATGGTGACAGAAGTAAGCATTCTCTTGCCGTTGATCACACCAGACTTCCAGTTGATCACTTGTTCTGCGGTGAAAGGAGTGATTGACGCTCGTAATCCTAGTCTTTGAACATCTTCGACAGTGACATTTTCATCTGTCTGCGGATAATCAACCAGCAAAATACTCCTGCCTGTCTCCATCAGATTCGATAGTTCATCTTTCACGAGTTGAGTGAGACTCAAGCCATCCCCGGTGGCATCATTAGCAAGGTATTCGAGATCGTTAGGTAGATTGACAACAGGCTCTTTTCTAAAAGCTGCTCCGACCAAAGCATTCTTGGTTCGTCCAGTGAAGTTTGTGAATAATGCTCTTTTGATATATTGACGGTATCTAGAAGTCTCAGTCCCCTTTCGATCATCTACAGAGTCATTATCGGGAACTGGCAGATAGTGATATTTTTTTTCTTTAACGGCGACTGAGCCACGAACAGCGTCGCGCGTCTGAGTCCAAATTGGTAGATACTTAGAGTAATCTGGATGTTGGGTGCTTACTGGCATGGCTCAACCCTTCGAGATGTTTGAAATATTGTATCCTTAGCTTTTTTAATTCACCAATGGCTTTTTAAGCTGACAGATATCACCGCCTAAAAATAATAAACGTATTTCGATATCAGCACCGCAATGATGACACCCGTCATGTTCTTCAATAGACTTAACAGAAACGGGTTTATGACATAACACACAAGGGTGTTCCTGTCTGTCGTGAGCATCACAATACTCGATCTGCTTTTTGATTGCCTCTGGTATATAGTTTTCTTGTGCAGTCATTTTGTTTACCTCTATTTTTAATTCGTACTTTGATTATAAAGTGAACGATATAAACCTATAACCTTCACTCTCATTTTTATTTTACCCCGGTTTTCAAAAACCGTAACCCTTCAGGCGTGATAATCATATCGCAAAAGCGAAATCGATATCTGCGACCCGCTTACGAATCGGGAATGTGTAGGCAATGGGATAGGTGGTCGCATCGTTCTGGTGATCGTGACCACTCGACTTGTCTGGCTCGCCATTTTTATAGGTTTGTTGCTCCAGGCAATCGGCAGTGTTTGGACAAGTCAACGGATTGATTTTGACCTTCCCATGCTCCAGTGCGGCGTTCATGGCGGCGACTCGATCTTTCACTCTTGGATTGGCTTTGTTGGCCCGTACAGTAAATCCAGCCTGTTCAAGCAAAGCAAGATCAGAAATACTGGCATTCACAGTTTTAGTAGCCGCTCCACTGGCATCGGGATAAATGTAAATTGCATGACCTTTCGACTGCCATTTATCCTGTATTTGTTCGATCATTCTTGGCGTATCTTGCAGTTTTGATAGTTCTGCGACTCCATGCCAAATACCTTGTCGCTGCACATAGATAGTAGCGGCCTGATTCATCACGTTGAAGTCACATCCAATGTATAAGGGCTCACCCTGACGGATCGTTTCGTCGCTGCGGCAAATTTTTCGGTCGTAACAAGAGTAAACACTTCCAGACTGTAAATTAACAAATTGGCCGTACAAATAAGCATCTAGGAGATTAGACGGATACATCTGCCTAAGCGATTCAATGTAGTCATCTGGAAGATAAGGGTTGGATTCAGTCGGAGCCTGGATAATTTCGTAGCCTTCCTTCGGTTTTTGCTTCCAAGTATTGTAGACAAAACGGAATCCTTCAGGCGTTGTGGTCGTTCCGATGCTATTTTGTGAGCCATCAGGCTTATATTGACGATTACGAGCGAGGATCATACGCCAAACATTGGCCGCATCATCTAGTTTTAGAGTGTCTAGCTCGTCCACATCGGCATCACAATGCTCATAACCAATGATACGCGACGGGTTTTCCATGCTACGGAACAAGATTTCCCCAATTCCTTCAATGATGATCCGGTTTAAGGGCGATTTTTGTAATTTATACGCAATACCTAGTTTTTCGAGAATGGCCTCGAATCTAGGCCACGCAATCACTCGTATGAGGTCAAAAGTCGGCGCATAAAATCCTCTCACCGGACGAAAACTCGAATCTATTGGATGACAACTGTTAGCTGTCTCCACTAAACCAAAAATAGACCTCAAAATCGCTGCTTCAGTCTTACCAGCACCAAAGCCAGCAACCATTGCCGGATACTTCTGATCACACTCAATATACTCAATTTGCGGTTTTGTTAGCTCTAAAAGCACAAAAGCCTCATTTTCTGTTTATCGCTCGCGGAGACGACGTTAATAATATGCTGTCGATCGTTACCCCCTTTAAGGGCTCCAGATTTTTCAAGGTCGATTATCGCCTCTTGTCTCTGCGTTGTTATTAGGGGAAGTCAGGCGTCGCGTCGCGTCGGTCTGGGGGATGGCCCCGGCCCAGTAATGACGCGGCGTCCAGCGATTCGGCCAACTCAATCCTGCCCGCCCTCGATGCGGTTCGGCTCCGGCGTTATATCTCGTTCGGGTCGGCCTGGCGCTGGTGAATATTGGATATTGATAGTCTGGCGTTCCTGCTCCGGCTGGTTCTCGATCCATTGCGCTCCGCCTCTAGCTTTCAAGAAATAGATAGCCGCGATGACGTTTGGGTTTTTCTCAGCGGTAGCCATGCGGAACAGGCTTTCGCCCACCAGCGCAACCTTAGACGCCCGTCCCTTTTTATACGCGGCATCAATAAACTCGTTTTCTCTACATAGTCTAGCGAAAGTATTTTCCGCGATCCCTAAGCACGCAGCTATCTGAGCCTTATTCAGGTAAGCTGCCATACGCTCTACTTGTTCTATTTGTTGAGGATTCAGGACGACATACGGTCGGCCCCTTTTCCTTGGTTTCTCTTCTTCATTCTCTGATAGATTTTTCAATGCTATTGATCCCTAATCAATGAGTCATATCGGGAATATATCAGAACGCTACACAGCGACGCTATACGCTGTTATTTATTTTAACTAATAGGTACCTACAGGATAGCTCGTAATCGTTTGCTATGCGTCTTTATATGAGCGCTGCGAGCATGTAAGATTTTATGCCAGGCAAAAAAAAGGCCCGATTGCCGGGCCTGTTAGTATTCTGTCTTTTCAAGTTTAGTCGATGTTTAAAAGCTTCTTGGTGACGAAGCCCAATGCTAAATCGTGC
>VTLG01002454.1_pt1 | contig 30510 bp, 56 predicted proteins | sample 4694571 | NCBI WGS metagenome assembly VTLG01 (sample SAMN12604809, study PRJNA352737) | marine metagenome | biome: ENVO:00000447; feature: ENVO:00000209|ENVO:00000569|ENVO:01000036; material: ENVO:00002151; isolation source: viral sequences binned using virsorter ...
GCTGAATTGGAGGCACTTAAACAATGAAGATAATTGAAAAACTTAGTACATATGCGGCACTGCTTGGAGTAATCGGTGCTATTGGTGGAGGGTTCTATACCTGGGGCCAATTTAATTCTAGATTAGAAGCATTAGAGTCAGAACCTCCAGTAAATTTAGCACCACTAAAAGAAAAAGATAAAGAGCTATCAAGTAAAATTGATGACGCTTTGTTATATGCAAATGAATATAAAGTAGATTTAATAGACAGGATTAAAAAAGTAGATGATAAAATTACACCTGTAAATCTTACAAAAGTGTTTGCAGAAATAGGAAAGATAAGAGAGCAAATTGCAATGTTACCAAAACCTAATAATCTAGACCCTATACTAGAATCACTTCAAGCATTAGAAGAATATGGTTGGGAATTAGAAGAAGATATTGAAGAATTAAGTAAACAAGTTGCGATTATATCTAAAGAGAATGAAGTACAAGATGTTATGATTGAAGAAATCAAACTATCAACAACCAACCCATTAGGCGGATAACATGGTAGCTGAATATTATTATAATCCTAATACTAACAAAACCTTTACAAAAGACTCTGCACAAAAAATTGCAGTACCAGAAGGTTTTAGTTCAGTAACAGAGGATGTTTATCAAGGGTATGTAAATCAAGGAGTACAACCTGCAGGTGTTGTAGGTTCTGTAAAAGACCCTAATATAACTATAAATCCAAATATTCCACAAATGTCAGATGGTATGGTAATACCTCAACCCCCTACAGGCCCAGGAACTGCAGACCCATCACAATTTATACAAGGTCAAGTAGGAGCAGGTGTTAGACAACCAACACTTCCCACTGGGACTAGTGTAGGACAGCAATTACAATTACAACAAGAAACACCTGGAACAGTACAAGCTACATCAGGATTAACTGGCACACCACAAGTAGTTACACCAACTGCACAAACTGCACCAACAATTACACCTGCTACTGTTACTCCAGGAGTACAAGTTTCCCCAACACAGTTTCAAGAAACATTTAGAACATACACACCTGCAACTGTAGGCACTGCGGCTCAAGGTACAGCAGAACAAACTGCAGTACAACAAAACGAGTTAGTGCAAGCACAACAAGCAGAATTAACTGCTGATGCTACAGTAAGAGGACAACTTGCAAACATAACTGCTGATGTAGAAAATGCGTTAGCACAAGGTAATCCTTTACCTCCATTTGCAAGAGGTGCACAGCGAGTAGCAGAGGCGGCAATGGCTAAGAGAGGACTTGGTGCTTCTAGTATTGCGGCAGAAGCTATAGCAGAAGGTGTACTTAGAGCAGGTACACAGATTGCGGCGGCAGATGCAGAAGCCTATAGACAAATCATATTAGCTAATTTAAATAATAGACAACAAGCGGCAGTACAAAATGCACAAGCGTATTTTCAAACTGATATGACTAACTTGTCAAACAGGCAAGCAACAAGTTTAACTAATCTACAGTATAGGCAACAAACAATGCTGTCTGATACTGCGGCTACAAATGCGGCAGAACAATTTAATGCAACAAGTCAAAAACAAACTGATGAGTTTTTTGATAATTTACAAGCACAAATACAAACACAAAATGCACAAAGGACAGATGCAATGAATCAGTTTTCTGTAGCAGAACAGAATAGAATAGAAGGTGTTAATGCGGGTAGTGAGATACAAGTAGAGCAAGCTAACGCACAAAGAGAAATAGCAATTAATCAATTTAATGCATCTTTAGCAGATGCTAGAGAAAGATTTAATGTAGATAATCAAAGAGTTATTGACCAGTCTAATGTTGCTTGGAGACGACAAGTTAATACAGCAAACACTGCGGCAATAAATGCGGCAAACCAAACTGATGCGGCAAACTTATTAGGTCTATCTAATTTTGCAATGTCTGCATTATGGCAACAATGGAGAGACGAAGCAAGTTGGGCTAATACATCATCTGAAAATATTGAAAACAGAAATCACAATATAACTATGGCGGCTATTGAAAGAGAAGCTAATTTAATGTTTATGGATGAAGCATCTAAAAATGCTTTAAATAGATTAGTTGGTGGTGTAATAGGAGACATACTTATAAATGTGGGCAACAGAATTGGCGGCCCAACACAGGAAACATAGGAGGATAGATGTCATTTACTTGGGGAGATTTATTTAAAGAAGGATTAAAAATAGTTGGTAAAAATTTATTAGGTGGTAGAGATTCTGGTGGAGGTAGTTCTGCAGGATTAGAACCAGACAGCGTGGATTTTGGGGATTTAATGATGACATTTGAAAAACCTTTAAAATCTGGTGAGGTTAAAGGTGCACCTTTTAAAGTATCTAATTATGCTACGAATAGAAAATACTGGGAACAAAGAATGTTAGAGTATCTAATTTTAGCAAAGGCAATTAAATAATGAAATATAAAGAACCAGATTACAACCCGTTTGACGCCCCTATACCTGGGCAATCATTAACAGATGAGCCAGGAAATTATCCGTGGGAACACCCTCCAAAGTATACTGATTTTATGGAGGCATCTACATTTCTATGGAACAGAATACATAGTGATAAGAATACAAAAAATATATTAGCACTTTTAAATAGTGGGGTTCCAGTAGAAACTTTAGTAAAAACAACTTTGTTTGGGGGCTTTATGAATGGGCTATGGAATCCAGATTTAGCTGTATTACTAGTTCCTACTGTTGCACAAATGTATGTAGCTGTTGCAAAAGCGGCAGGATTAGAAAGTATAACGTTAGATTTACCAAAAAGTCAAATGAAAAGTATTGTTAGTGAATTAAAAACAATCACAACAACTCCTAAATCTACACTTCAAAAAGTAGAAAAAGTAGAAGAAGAGCTTACAAAAGGCTTGATGTCAAGAAAAAGTGAGGAGGAATAATGGTATTTAATTTAAAAGGTTTAATGTCTGAGATAAGACCTACACAAATAGGTATAGGTGCTCTTGAAAGAATAAACCAAAAATTTAGAGATGATGAAAAATTAGATGCGGCAAGAGCTAAAGTTGTTACTGCAGAAGCGGCGGCTTTGTATGCAGATACTCAAGACAATATTACTAATATTAATAAAAGAAAAGATAGATTTAATACAATAGCTGACACATATTCTCCAGAGGTTGCTGATTACATGGGGCAACAAGGTATATTTGCAATGTTTGATGATACAAGTGATTTAAAAGCAAATCCAGAATTAGATATTAGAGCAAAAGAAATAAGAAATGATATGCTTACAAATCCTAAAATGTATACTGCATCTGAAAGTCCTTATTTAGCTGATACAGAAGCGGCATTAATATCTAAAATTAATGAGATGAAATCGTCATTAAATTCATCAAATAATATACCAGAAAATACTTTTGCTGTTGCGTCACAAATAAAATTATTTGATGAACAACTAAAAAAAATACAATCTAAAAAAGCTAGTGGAGTAGAGCAAGATGGTGTATTTTCTCCTAAAGTTCCAGTACAGCAATTTGATTTAAGTGTTAACGAAGATATAAAAGATAGAATAATTTTAGATAATATAAAGACTGCACAATTTTTACGAATTAATTTTTTTGATGAAAAACAAATGGCCGAAGTTGGCTTGCCAGTTGTATCTAAAGCAGATGCAGGTAGATTATTTGGTGTAGGTGTCCCTGTACCAAATGTAAGAGAAGTAGAAGATGCTTACAATAAAGGAGACAATGCAGGTAGAATGGATATGGATAGATTAACCATGTCTGAAAAGGATGTAATAAAAAAATATACAGCAATGTATCAAGAAGATTTTTATAAATCTGTTGAGGCATTAGTTCAACTTCCTTTAGGTGCTTTATCCAATGTAAGCACAGACCCAAACACGCCTACAGACCTAGAAGCAACTGTTACATCTTTTTTACCAGATAGAAAATTTGCAATACGACAAAATTATATTAATAGTGTTAGAAGAGCTAATCCTGGTATCACCGAAGAGGATGCCATAAACGCACTGTTAAATGACCCAGAGATAGGTTACATTTTTAAACTTTTATAATCATGACAGAAATAATTATACCAGATAGTGTGTATTCTGGAATACTAGGTAATGCGTCTAGCATTTCTAGTAATACTAATGTTAATGAAAAATCTTTAATTGAACAACAAAAAGAAAAAGAAGAAACAAAACAAGAAAAAAAAATAGTAATACCTAATTCTGTAAAAAATAATATTGTTATACCACAGACTGTTTATGATTCTTTAGTAGGGCCTAAAGACAATGGTAGTTTTTCAAAAGAAATATTAATTAGTGACGAAGATAATTTAGAAGTTGGAGGCACTAATGGCTTTCACAGATACGAAAAATTATTTACAAGCGGATTTAAGTATAGAGCAAGTGATACATGGTATAGTTTATTTGCAACTCCTGCATCGTGGTTCTTATCTGATGAGCAACAACTATTAGCTAAAGCAGATATTAAAGGAGAGATGACAGATGAAGAGGTAGAAGAAACTTTAAAAGATGGATTTTATCAATACTATAACAAACAAGTTGATGCTAGAACAGAGGCACAAAAACAAATACTAAATGATTTAGGAATGATGCCCGAAGGATTTGGTGAAAAATTAGCATTTAGTGCAGGAGGTTTACCTGTAGATTTAGTTAGATATTTGCCTGCAATAATATTAACAAAAAATCCTGCGTATGCATTAGCACTAACAGATGCATACTTTGCATCAGAAGAAGGGCCTGTTGAGGCGGCAAAAGCAGGAGCAAAAGGTTTTGTTTTGGGTAAAACTTTACAATGGGCAGGGCCTTTAGCGTGGCATCAAAGGGTTCCTATCGGTGCAGGTATAGGCTATGTATTAACACCAGGAGAACTAGAAGATAGATTAGTAGGTGCTACACTGTTTGGTGGCTTGTCATTAATTCCCACTGGGAGAAAAGATGCAAATACAATTATAAGACAAGTAGAAAAAAATAAAGCTAGTAGAAAAGAGGTAGTTAGAACTCTAAGAGAAACAATACAAAATGATAAACCTAAAGATACAAAACAAGCAAACTTTTTAATAGATGCTATTAAAAGAGATGTAACAGAAGGCACAAGCCAAGTAAATAAAAGTCTTGATTTAGCAAATAAATTTAAAGTAGAATTAAATACAGCTAAGTCAGAATTAGCAAAATTAAAAAAAGATAAAAGTAAAAAAATACCTGTAGCAGAAAAAGGATTAAGAAAGTTTATTGATGAAGATGCCATAAACACCGCAGAACAAAAGGTTGCAAGTATAGAGTCTAAGATAGCGGCACACGGAAGCAGAGTAGTAGATGAGGCGGGTTTTTTGTATAACAGAAAACAAGATAGTAAAATTGCTAACAAATACAAAGAAGAATCGTTAGATACAAGACCAACAATATCCGCAAAATTAGATGCATTTGATTTAGTTCCTGGCACTAACATTATGAAACCTAGACATAAAGATATAACGAATCCAGAGGTATTTAAATCACTTGGTGGGTTTTTTCGGTCTTTGTTTCCTCCGTCTTTATATGATAAATCAAATCCTATATTAAATTGGGCACACACTCAAAAACAATTAATGTATGAAACAGTAGAAAGAAATACTAAAAATTTACTAGACAGCCCAGTATCAATAGTATTTTCAAATCCTAAATATAAATTTAGACCTACATTTGTTGCTTTTGAAAAAGCAAATCCAACAAGAATTAAAAAAACATTTGTAGGAAAGTATCAAGAAAAAGATGGTAAAACTACAAACACTATTGAAACAGATGGTGGTGCAAAATCTTATGTTAGTAAGTTAACTGATAAAGATAAATTTGGGGTAAGAAGAAGTGAAGATTTACTGTATGCAGATAAAGCTATTGTGCCCCTTACTAAAGCATTAGAAGAAGTAGCAGGGCCTAAAGGTATGTTCTTTCAATTTAATAAATTAGATATTAAAAGCCAAGACAAAGTAAGAGATGTTATGGCAGTGAAAGTAGAACGGGACTACATGAATTTTTTAAACTTTAAAGAAATATTAATGAATCCTAAAAAGTTTAATCAGTTATCTGACAAACAAATAAATAAATATAATCAAAGATATAAAAGATTAAAACCTTTATTTGATGATAAGACAGGAGAGGTAAAGCCTAGAGCACTGAAAGATTTTTATAAATTAAATGAGGCAGAAATAGGGTCGTACATACAGATACGAGCAGGATTTGATACAGCTTTTAAGTATCTTAATAAACGATTAGCTACATTTGACCCTAACTCAAAACCCATAGAAAAGCTACCTAACTTTTACCCTCACAGATTTTTAGATAACTTTGTTGTAAAAGTAGAAAATAAAAAAGGTGTGCTTGAAATAACAGAACCTTTTTCTACAGCAAAATCAGCAAGAGAGGCTGTAAAAAAATATAATGACCCGTCATCTACATGGGCTAAACAAGGTTACAAAGCAAGGTATGAATCTAATGACACAATTTATAATGCAAAGGATTCTAATATTCAAGTTCATGCTGAAGCTATAATGCATCACAAAAAATTACAAAGCCTTGCACCAGAGTTAAGAGATGAATTGTATAGTATACGTTCAGAAGGATTACTTGCGGCACCTACAAGAACAACCAGAAGAAGAAGATTAGATTTTGTTAAAGGATATTTTGGTTCAAGAGAAGGTATAAAAGGTGTAAAAGATTTTGTCTTTACTGGTAAAACATATGTAAGTGGTACATTTCATAGAGCAGGTATGGTAGAATTTAATAAAAAAATGAAAGACCTTTTAGACCCTATTACTGATGCAAAAATATTTGCGTCTTTAAAAGAAAGCGGTAAAAATGAAAAAGGATTAATAAGCATAGCAAAGTTTTATCCAAACACAGTAAAAGCAATAAGATACATGCGAGAGGATATGGGAGGGGCAATTACCCCGACAGTGTTAGACGATATATCAGTATTAGTGGCAAAAACAATAATAGGTGCAAAAGATATTTCTACATTCCCAGTGAGAAGAGCATTTAAAAATACTAAAGTATTTGAATCTGAAGTAACAAGAAAACAAGTTGATGATTTTTTTGGGGGTGCTAACTTTTTTATAGCATTTACTAGATTGTTTTCTTGGAACGCTAGATTTATAGCATCTCAAGGAATACAACCAACTCAAATGATTGTACCTAAGTTAGTTTCATTGAGAGAAAAAACTGGAGGTAGAGTAGACCCTTACAGAGCTTGGGCAGACTCTCTAACAGAAATGTTTTATGTAACACCATCTACAATGAAGTTCCTACAAGTTATGCAGGATAAAGGTGTTGTTAATAATAAATTTATGAAAGAGTTTATGAATGAAGCTATATTTCAAAGAGCAGAAACACCTTCACTTGGAAGAAAACAATATCTAGATAGAATAAAAAATGGTGATTACTATGGTGTTTTAGCCAGAGTAGGATATAAATTATCTGGATTAAATGTAACTGGTAGGATGGAACAAATATCTAGACTACAAGCGGCACTTATGTTTAGAAGTTTATATAAACAGCTTGGTGTTAAATCAGAAAAAAAGATAAATGAAAACGCAGGTAACTTTGCAGATATATATATGGTTCGGTATCATTACTTTGATAGAGCAAGTATATTTGGACATAGAGGATTAGGTGCTTTAGCAGGTAAACCAGTAGGATTATTTAAAACATTTCAACAAAATTATATAGCTCAACTAATGGAGCACACAAGAAATCTTGTTAAAAACGGAGAGGTAAAAGGCTTCGGAGCATTTTTATTAAGTGGATTAATTACTGCAGGGGTTAATGGTATTGTAGGAGTACAATCTATAGACGCTGGTATAGGTTTAATAAATAGACTTTTTAATACAAAACTAACTAATTTAAGTACATACCTATACCAATCTGGGCTATCTAATTTATTTTTATATGGAGTTCCTAGTAATTTAATACAAGCTGATTTAACATCTACACTTTCTGCACCAAGTCTATCTCCTGGCTCAGTCTTTTCAATACCAGGCTATCAGATAATGACAAAAGCAACATTTGATGCAATACCTAATTTTTTAAAGTATGCATCTCCCTTTACAGATATAAAACCAACAAGAGAAGAAATGAGGGACTCAGTAAAACTATTTATGCCTACGCCTTTTCATGCGGCACTTGATTTAGCTTTTCAAAATGAAAATGCAATGTATATAACTAAAGATAGAGCAACAGTAAAAAGAGATGTGCATGATTACTTTAATAAATTTTTATCTATGTATAGTTTAGATGAAGCCAGATTTATTAAAACATCATACTTATTACAACAACAAAAAAGAAATACATCATATAGTTATGATGCCTTAGTTGACCATGTGGTATCAGAATTATACCACAAAGGCCCAGATACCGCATTAGTAAATTATCATTTTGAAATGGCAAAAAATGATTTTAATAAAACCGCTAGACAATTTGCTAATTCTATAAAAATTAGATTACAAGCAAGAGGGGATGGTTTAGCACAAAAACTTGCAAAGGGCGGTGTAACTGAAAAAGAGAAAGAAGAAATAAAAATGTTCTTAGAATTTAGCAAAGCATCTGATTTAGGATTTGAAACAAAAGATACAATGCCACCTTTGAATATGTTTAAAGGCGATGAACATTTATTTGATTAGGAGATAATACTATGAATATGAAAGATACAGTTTGGTTTATTGGAGTAGTATTAGCTTTAGGAGTTACATGGGGTATGACCTCACAAAGAATATCTGCAATGGAGCAAGACATTGACAGGATGGAAGAGGCCATCGTAATGTTTACAAAGATGGAAGTTAGACTTGCAGTAATAGAAGCAGAAATAAAAAATATAAATAAGAAACTAGATAACTAGGAGGAAGTATGAATAAGATGAAAGAAATGTGGAATGGTTTGAGTAAGAAAGGCAAGATATTTGCAGGTGCTCTTGGTGCTATTCTAATTTTAATTATATTAAGTTACATAGTATAAGGAGATTTACATGCTAGGTGGATTACCAGTAGAAATGATTACAATGCTAGGCTCTAGCCTTCTAGGTGGATTTATGTCCATCTGGGGGCAGAGCATAAAAGCAAAACAAGACGAACAAAAATTATTATTAGCAAGAGCTGATAATCAAATGAAACATATTGAGAAAGCTAGAACGTATGAGAACAAAGGCTTTCAATGGACAAGAAGAATTATTGCATTGACTGCTGTATTCTTTATTATTGGTTGGCCAAAACTAGTACCAGTATTTTTTGATACAAGTGTGTATTTAACTTGGACAGAATTTACTAGAGGGTTTTTATTCTTAATAGAACAAAAAGAAATAGTATTAGATAAAGAATTTTTTGGTGTAGTTATTACACCTCTAGATACACACCTAATGTCAGCAATTATTGGACTATATTTTGGTGGGAGTTTAGTTAAAAAATAATGAAAGTATCTGAGCAAACCAATGTGCAGATGCCACTTAAAACAGTTGTCAGCCTCATCACATTAGTTGCTGTTGGAACATGGGCTTACTTTGGATTAATTCAAAGAATTACTGAGCTAGAAACATCAAAGCAATTAATGGAGGCTGACTTACTTAAAGCGGCTGACCAGAAACCTATAGATATGGAGCAGACAATGTTGGTGGAATGGCTAGCAAAAAATCAAGAAGGTATTCAAAAGGAGATGGAATCAATGATGAACAATAGAGTTAATATTGATTTTTTAAAAGACCAAGTTTCTAAACTTCAAAGAGATGTTGAAGAATTAAAAGATAAAATAAGGGCAAGTAATGGAAGTTATTAGTATAATAGTAATGTTCCTTTTTGGAAACATGAATGACACTGAGGATAAAATGACACAATATATTCCTATGGAAAATCTGTCTTCATGTCTTAAAGAAAAAAGAATACTTGCAAGAGATAAAGAATTTAAAAAAGATGCTTTTTGTGGAGAAGCTATAGTAGAAATAGAAGATGGTAAAGTAATAAAATTATATAATAAAATACCAGAAGGTGCTGTTGTAGTAAATAAAAAAATTACTAAAGAGGCATTTAAACAATGGTCATTAGACGCTAAAAAAAAGTGGGAAAAAAACAGATGACAGAAACAAGTGAAGCACTAAGTGAACAAACTAAAAAGCTCAAAATAAAAAAGTTTGGAGACCAAGAGGCCATTATAGAAGGGGGGTTTTATGATGATGATGACCCCATTCAAGAAGAAAAAGGAAGTTGGTCAAGCTATATAACTGAAAAACTTATAGGGGCAAAAGAAACAATAGATAAATTTAAAGGATATGTTGAAAATTTTGACATGAAATTAGATGATAAACCCGAAGAAGGTTCTATATCTGCTATGCTAGAAGAGGTAAGAGAGGAGATAAAAACTAAATCTAAATTAGAAAATGTTCCCACTGAGAATGTTGAAATAAAAACAGAAGTTACAAAAAAAGAGGAACCAATTATTGATTACGATACTAATTGGTATAAGTCAGATGACCTGATAAATAAATTAAAATCTGCATCATACATCGAGCAATACGCACAGGGTGAAGTTGGACAAGAAAAAGGATTTCAACTCGCACTAGGATATAGAACTAATAACTGGCTATCTCAACATCAATTAGGACAAAAGTGGGAGGGTCGTTCAAAGATAAAAAACGATAAAATTATTATTCCTGGCCACGATAAAGAAACTCATAATATAATGGAAGTATTTGATACACCAGAGTTTGGCGTTAGAGCGGCAATGGTGGATGTAATGACTAAAGCTCTTAAACCTGCTTCATTGTTCGAGGAAGATACCATTACTTTTAAAGAAGGTAAAGATGGTAGTTCAATGATAACTTTACAAAGATTAATAGACTCTAAATACATGAAAGACCCAACACCTTATTTAAGATTAGCAAAACAAAAAGGATATGGACTAAATGATAAGTTTAATTTATTTAATAAATCAGAAGCCATGGAATGGTATACATATATGCTTCAAGCAGAAATGGGGTCTTTTTCATATGATATACCTCAACAAGAAAAGGATAAAGTATTTAATAGTGCTTATAGTATGGCGATGGATAGGATGAGAAACGAAGAATACACTTATTACGATACAGCTAAAAAATATTTAGACAGCTCTCAATAATTTTTGCATCTCACTACCAACATATTCTAATTCGTTAACAGTGCTCTTAATCATAGCCGCTATTGTGTGGGTGTGAGGATAATCGGGATTGACTCTGTTAACCTCAGACACAAAAGTATCTGGGTCAACAAAATCATAATCAAAACTTATAGTTCCATCTTTATTCAGCTTCACTTCGAGGTTGACTAAAGTGGAACTATTTTTTTTTGTTTCCATCTTTTTCTACAAAGTCTGGATTAATCTTATCATCCAGTGTCTTTAAATTTTTAGATAACATTTCTATTAAAGGGTAGACCTCCTTATAGGGTCTGGTGAATAGATAACTTACAAGTTTCTCAACTTGCTCTCTACTTATTATGAAGTTCATCGTGTATATCTCCTGCTATTGCCATGTATGCGGCACCATCTATAAAGGTATCCTCTGATACTTTACCTTGCTTTGTTCTAGCAATCTTTAATAGTGCCATCATTACAGCTACATCTCTAGCTGTAAACTCTATATCTTTGTAGGCAGACCAGAGCTTTGCAATGTTGTCATGGTTCTTTAATTTATTACCATACTCTTTTTCTCTACTGTCTCCCACATAACTTGATGCTTGTTTTAGTATATCTAAACTTTTCATTAAGCGATATTCTCCTTATTAAATAATTCTTTTAGGGGTATTAGGATGCACTTTGATGCGTTTCTATCTCCTAACATTCTTGATTTATCTTTATATTTTTTAGCTAATTTTTTTATTCTGTCAACAGGAAAAACTAATTTACAGTAATCTTTTTTACCTATGGCTAAAACATGTATCCAGTAATCACATTTAGTTACACTAATCCCACTGGGTTTACCATTACATTCTACTTCTATGGCTATGTTACCTGTCTTGGCCCACCAATCTCTCTCGGTCTTGACCTCAATCTTTTTATTATAAAACATATTGTGAACTTGTTTTTCACGCATTTGTCCATACTTTAAATCAAGGTCAAACTTATTATCGCAGTTTAATTTAGCGTTGGTTTTCTTAATTTTTTTATCCATTCTTCCAGGCTTTCTACGTTGTCTTGTTCTAAATCTGATAGGTCAGCATCATACATTTGAGCATCTTGTAATGCTCTAACTTTTAATCCTACTTCGTAAACCATATCAGCATGATTAAGGGCTAGGTCGCATAGGCCCATGGCTATTGTTTTTACTGCGTGTCTCTCTGCAGTGTTATCTTCATAAGATTTATCTATACCACAAGCAAATGAACTATCTGAATGTGGGGATATAACTATTGTTATCCCTTTAGAAAAATCAAACTTATCTTTTCCGTTACCCTTCGACATTGCTATCCTCTTTAGGTTGTGTTACTTTCGTGTACCAAAACCATTTTGGACTACGGGCCTTTGATTGTTGTTGTGGTAAAAATTGTAAGTCATTACCCCAACAAGGTTTCTTAAAATTACAAAAAGAACATATGAGCCCAAGTTTTTTGTTACCAGTTTTAACTTGTCTAAATGTTTCTTCTTCATCTTCAAAACATCTTTTAAATGGTTTGTTATCTAGTAAATGACTAGCATTATCTTTGGCTATCTGTAATGCCTTATCTCTATATTTACTATCATCACTGGGAGGAGCAGTAAGCTGTATCTCACCTGTAGATTTATTAATAACAATCCAACCACCAAATGGTTTGTTCAATGCTTCTGCATATAGATACCCTTGAGATAAGTATCCAAACACATCTTCATCAGCTACCTTTTGAAATCCGCCACCATCTTTTCCAAACTTTTTATCATATGAAAATGGACTAGCAGATTTTATATCATATACTTTACCATCTATTTCTACATCTGTGCTACCAGACATTTCTAATTCATCATGGATTTTATATTTTACTTTTTTCTGATAACTTTCTATATTAACATTAGCAGACTTCATCATAGCATAGACTATTATTTCTATTATATCTCCAAACATATTTCTAAGTTTAGAATTATAAGCCATCTCTTCAAAGTCGCTTTCTTCATGTAGCTTTTCCATCTGTAATTGACAGATAGGTCTACCTGCGTTAGACATTCGTATTCTAAATTTTTTCTCTCTTTCTTCCGTAAATTGTTTTCTTAGTGCTGTTTTACATAACTCACCAAACTCTTCAATAACATCATCAGACATAGACACAGGCTCCTTACAAGCCTGTGCCAAAAAGTTTTGTAGTTGTTCTACTACGTTAGACATTATGCGGCAGTTACTTCTTCAATAACTTTAGCATCTTTCATGTCTTGTGTGCTAGTTTTAGATTTACTAACAGCATTATGTAGTTCCAAGACAGAAGCATTTTCTTTTTCAATTACTGCTTTGAATACATCCATAGTCTCTCTGTCTTTATCAGAGAAATCTATTTGAGTATCATCTATCTTTGTTTTAGCCACATAGAAAACATTAGAGCCTGTCTTTCTTCTTTCAGTTTCTAAAATAATATTGTGTCTAAACATAATCTTATTTCTTCTACCTAAACTTTCTATCGCTAATCCTATTGGACTAAAGTTAGAACCAGATACTCTATAAAGAACAGGATAGTTTTCTAGCTTAATGCTTTCCTTACCTGCAGTCTTTCCATCCATAGTAAGTAGACCATAGACTAAACGATAGCATCTAATCTTTTTTTGTTCGACTAACTTATCTGGTGTGAGATTATCCCACTCTTTTCTAGCTACTCTTCCACACTTTTCAGTGCCAAGAATATCTTCTTGTGGGCTATCCCATGTAGGAAAGATAACAGTTCTATTAGAATATTCCTGCTTCTCTTCATCATACTTCATGTACTGAAAGTTATTAATGAATGGCCTAATCTTTACAGGTTTACCAAACACTTCTTGTTCACTTACAATATCATAAGTTTTAAATACTCCCACTGGGAGTTGATTACCTTCTTCATCCGTAGCATCTCTATTAATAGTCAGCTTTGGTAAGATAGGTAAGTTGGTGCCTTTGGATTGACCAATGGCATCCATAATATCAGCATTAGACATTCCGTCTATGTTTGCTAATTCATTCATAAAATACCTCCTGGGTATAAAATTACTAATTAGTTATATCTTCTAGATTTAACCAATCACATCCCATTTTAATCTCAATGTCTAAAGGTACATTAAAATCAATGTTATACCTTGACCTTAACTCATCTTTCACATCGAGACAACCTTTTTTTAGTATTTTACTTAGAACTTCTACTTCAGTCGGATACACATCGACTACTATTGAGTCGTGAACAGTGTTTATTAATAGGCTTTTACACCCATGTTCTTTCATCAGTTTGTGTATATTAATACACGCAAGGGGTACAATGTCTGCTGTTGCAAATCCTTGCACTGGATAATTCTTTACTTGTGTGGGATAGTTTGATGAACCCCAGGACATTCTTCTTATGTATGGAAAACAATATTGTCTCCCAGTGGGAAGAGTTACCATTTTACTTTTGATAGCTTTGTTTTCTAATTCAGTATGCCACTTTGATATATCTTTATACTTATCTAAAAATGCTTTGTAATATCTTCTTTCATCTTCTGTGCCAGACTTACCTCCATACAAAGGTTTAAATGTATGTGGCTTTGCTTCTTGTCTTGAACATTTGATTATGTCAGCAGTATACTGGTGCACATCTACACCATTAACAATATCTTCTATACCTTGTTTATCTTGTGCTAAAAATACTGCGGCTCTAAATTCTAATTGTGAATAATCTATTTCCATAATCTTACCATCTTTAAATCTAGACCTAATAACTTTTCTAATAGGAAATGTTTTAGCTCTTGGTTGATTTTGGAAGTTAGGATTTCTACTAGATAGTCTTCCTGTAGCTGTGATACATTGCATAAAAGCGGGATGTAAATAATCCCCAATCAATGCGTCTTTAATACCTTTTACAAATGTACTTAACCAAACTTCTAATGCGTTATGTCTTGTTACTAATTCTACAAACTCTCTTATCAATCCAGAATTATACGATGCTATTCTTTTTAAAGTATCTTTATCAGTTTTAAAACCGCCTTCTGATACATCGTTTGCATACTTAGTTGCTATTTGAAATCCTGCTACTTGTTCTTTTTGAATATACTTTACACCCTCCCCATTACAATGAGGGCATTTAGATTTATTTTTATATGGGTCTCCATTTACTTTATACTTTTGTATATAACCTACACCAGAACAAACTTCACATTGTAATGCAGAAGTTTTGTAAATAGGTTCTGTCCACTTATGTAGTATACCTTCAAACTCATTCTGTGAATATTTTTTTCTTCTCTTCTGTCGGCCAGACGCTTTGTCTATTCCTATGTTAAATGTTTCTGCCCATACTTTTTTATCTACAACTTTCTTGCTGTATACCATCCATGATAATTGTTCTGGACTTGATAAATTAATTGGAGTATCGCCCATAACTCTTTGAATTATAGTCTTTATTTTGTTATGGACAAGATGGTATTCTTTTGTAAATTCTTTTTCTACTTCATCTAATAAATTTGTTTCGATGAATACACCATTTCTTTCCATCTCAATAAGAACTAGTAAAAATTCATTCATAAGATTTACTGTTTGTTGTAAGTGTGTGGCCTCTCTTAAATTATGTTGTTGTGAATCATAAAGTTCTTTTGTTATGTCTACATCTTTTCTTCCATACTCTTCTAAAATATCTATTGGTATCTCTCCAAATGTTTTACCATCACTAATGTATTGGTCTACTTTGTTTACAAGTTTAGTTCCTAAATGTCTTCTCTTACAACACTCGGATAATTTTAAAGATTGTTTTGTTCCCCGCAGTAAAACATATTCAGTTATCATTGTATCGTAGACTGCCCCATCATATTTAAATCCTGCTTCTAACATCCACATCAAATCAAATTTAATATTGTGCCCTATCAATACTGTAGTTTGGTTTAATATATTTTGAACTGCATGAAAACTTTTAGATGCATCACCATTAAATTCATCATGATTAAAAAAATAATACTCTTTGTTTATTCCCACTGAGACTATTTTATTTGTAGCAATAAATGGGGATGGATTAAAATTAGTATCGTATGTTGTTTCTATATCTACTGTTGAAATCATCCACACTTCTCCTCATCTTCAACTTTACTACAGTAAAATTCTTGTGCTTTACTTTGTTTCTTCTTTTTGTTTTCTAATATTTTCTTTTTCTTTTCTGGATTAGGACTATCTTTCAAGAGTATATCCACAGCTTTAACTGTCTCTTTTGCTACCATAAATGCACAAGCATTACAGAATGTAACTATTAGTATTAATAATATTATTCTCATCAGTCTACAAACCTTGATAGTTCTGCTTGTAGTTGTGTAGTTATTACACCATGCCAACCAGACATTTTATTTTTACTAATAGATAAATGTCTCTCAATAGATGTTTGTTCTAAATCATCTTTCTTTCCAATACCTATAATTAAATCTGCCTCTGCAGCTTTACCTGTCTTTGAGTTCTCCATCATATCAAATCCTATCCTTTCTCTATCATGTGCATCTGCACTTGCTTGTGATACACCTATCACACAACAATCTCTTCTTTTACAAAGCTCTCTTGCTTGTTTATAAATCTCTCTTAACTTTTCATCTTGTCTATTGTATGCACCACCAACATTAACTTTATCTAACTGGTCTATGATTAGTAAGTCGGGATTATGCTGTTCGCAGTGGGAATCATAGTCTGACATATCCCAATCTACAGTATCATACAGTCTAATATTAGGGCTGATTTGAGACCATTTTTCCTTGGCCATGTCCACATTTGTCGCAATCTCCTCCCTAGACATACCACAACACGCAGTAATTAGTCTCATCTGTGTACGAATTGCAGGCTCTTCATTGACAAATGCATGTACTTTTATATTTTGATGGGCAAATCCGTTCTCATTTGCGACTAATGAAACCCAGAAAGCTGTCTTTCCTGTCTCTGGTCTGGCAAAGATAATACCAAAGTTACCTTTGCCAATACCTCCTATTCTATCCTGCATTTCCCTAATATTAAAATGATAATTGTTAGATGTATCTACACCTTTCATTATGTCTTCTATGTTTGATGATACTGGTAATATTTCTTTTTCTTTTACATTATCTATGTCGTTTAGATATGTGCGAATAATGTGGAAGTTATGTGTCTTGCCATTAAATACATCTGTTGCCATGTTTGCCAGGTCTTTGGCTTTGTCTCTAATGTAAACTCTATTCAGTGTATCTTCTATTGCTTTCCCACTGGGAACTTCTTGTTCACTAACAATATCAATCAAGTCCTCCAGGTTTCTTTTGTTGGCAGTAGTAATCATAGGATTATACTTATCAAAGTGTAGTGTGCGAAGTGTATCCATGTCTACAGATTCTATCTCTGGATATTCTTCATATGCTTTTACTAGTGTTTGGTAAAGCTCGTATGAGCCATTAGTAAAAGTCTTTTTATTTATTTTGTTTTTTGTCCTCTGATAGAACTCTTTGTCCATCAGAAGTTTCAAAAGTTTTCTTTCTAACATCCGCCTCTATATTGTTTAATATTCTTAGTTTCATTTTCTTATTTTGAAAAGTGTCTGCCAACTGTATTAACTTTACTAAATTATTTAGGTATTTTTTTCGATGGATACTTTGCATTAAATTCACTTACCTTCATTGTTTTTGCATCATGCCTAAACTGTTTTATTAATTCTTTGTTCCTTGGATTTTTTATATCAAGTGCTTCTTCCTCTGGGTCTTTTGCAAAGAAGAGTGGATGCTCTGGGTTGTCTTCTATTTTTGCTTCTGGTTTAGACACTAATTGTGCCAAACCTTTTTCGACCAAATCAAAAAAATGCTCATGCTTATGGTTTATCTTTGAGTCATCTTCAAAGGTTATCTCCCAATCAAATTCATCTATATCATTTAGTTTTCTAACTCTTACTATTTTTTTCATATTACTTCTCCTGTTTTTTTGCTTTAATAACTTTATCTAAATCTTTTTCGTGTGCTACTATCCAAAACCCTTTTCTATTTTTTTGACATAAGACTACTACTGGTGTTTTATTTTCAGCATCAGCTAATTTTTTTGTGTCATCCCACAGGGAAATGACTGCGTGTCTTTTCTTTTCTATTTTTTTTGTAAAAAGTTTATTCATGGTTTTGTATTGTTTTAATTATTTCTCTTACCTTTTTTGTTAGTGTGTTTTCCTTTAATCTTTTTATATTATCTTTCCTACTCTTTGAACTCATTCTAGGTAAGTAACATTCCAACTGTATCTTTCCCTCATCAAAAAGTTTGAGCCACCTGTGAAGGTTATGCACATAATAATTCTGTAAAACTGTTGGGTTAGCTCTTCCAATCTTAATCTTAACTGACTTATTCCCATGAGGTTTATAACAATGATGATACTTCCTATCAGTTCTAACATACCAAAAGGCAGTGCCGCAATCAATATACTTCCACATTTATTCTCCACCAAACATCCCCTGTATTTTTGAGTTCCCAAGATACTTTATATCATCATCAAGTATCTTAACTTCAGTATCTACATAATACCTTAATTGGTCGGCAATGTCAAAAGCCTTGCTTGTTGCGTCTTTATCAAGACACACATAAACTTTTTTGTATTTTCTAAATACAGGTATGTAACTATCTTTTAAACTTGTGCCAAGTATTGCAATCCCAGTGAGACCTACACTAAATAAAACACAAGCTGATATACAATCTTCTACTAGCACAGCTTTGTCTGAATTACCTGCTACATATGGATAAGTTTCATTACCATAAATATACCATTTAGGTTTCTCATCTTTTAAACTTCTACCTATAGCATTAACAATAGTCCCATCTTTCTCAATAGGAAATACTAATCTGTTTTGTTTTACATCAAAGTAAAAAGCTAATTGTCCCTCTTCCCATAATCTATCTATGCCATATCGTTGTAGCATAGCCATACAGTATTTACTTGTAGGAATATTAATAAAATGTTTTGGTATGACAAATCTTTCCATCTCTTTTTGTTTTGGATTTAAATAATTTTCTATATCTTCCATACTGTATTCAGTTGTCTGGCCTCCCTTAATATTACAAGATGCATGAAAACAATTCCAAAGTAATTTACCATTTTCATTTCTCACACTAAAAGTATTTCTATGATAACAAAAAGGACAATCCATTCTTTTGTTAGTCCCACTGGGAACATCAAGATTTTTTATTATATCTATTTCGTTTGCCATTTAACCTTTGTGTCCATACCACTCTACGTTTCCTGCACCTTGCTGAACTATACATCCCAGAGGGGCCTCTTCACATACAGGGTATGATGGACAGCTTACATGCTTATCAATATAAACTTTTTTCTTTTTTATTTTTTTACACTTTAACTTTTTTTTTGATGTACTCATTGAATACCTCCACTATATCCTCTTTAGTTATAAATCTTTCCCAGTCATTATAGTTTGCATTTACATAATCCATAACAGATTTTAATTCTAAATAACCTTTACCTACATGAACTTTAGAAATATCTACGGCAATGTCATCTAGCATGGTTTCCCTCATATGCTCTGCCCATGTATCCCACTTTGGGTCACTCATTTTTATCTCCTATCACTCCTAATTAAAAAGGTGGTGGGAACAAGGAGCGAAGATAAACCCACCACCACTATTAAGGCAACTATCGGAAGATTATCACCTTAAACTTTATTGTTCGCATTTTGTAAATTCTACATCTTTTTGAACAAACCATATTCTAGACCATGATTGGCCTCCATTTTCATTGTCGATACATTTTTTGCCCACTTTTACTTTATAAGAGGAACAACTAGATAACATAAGAACAAAGAATAATGATACTATAATTTTCATCATACTCAAACTAATGCTTGGAGATTTCTGAGATACCAACCATATCAAAGTTAATACCACTACGCATTAACAACTTGGCTGATTGCTCAAACTCTTTAGGAACAACCTGTATTTTAGTAACTCTAAACATATGGTCTTCCTCTATATCTACTTTCTTTAGTGTGCCACCATATCGTAACAATCGTATCTGGTGAAACTTTAGATTAGTAAAATCATGGGGCGACCACTCTGGTTCTCCATTTAGTTCTGCTTGTTTCTCTATGTATTGTCTATTGCTAAACTCACATACAGTCATACCTAAATCTTTAGGCATTGTAGATGGATTCCCACTGGTAGTGTATGGTTTATCATCTATGTAAGATTTAGATTTATTTCTAACTCCAAACTTGTATATGCCCTCACGCATATTTCCATTCTTTTTTTGAAACATCATATAGAAAAATCCATTACCTATCTGACCACGCAATGCTTCTCCTAGTGTTCCTATCTGTCCTATTATAGCCATGCTATCTCCTTTCTAATATAATAATCCTATCATTAACTTCTGTGTAACAAAGAATGAAGCTAATAATACATTCCCAAGTAGTAACAATATAAAAGTATATGCTACAAATTCTTTTAGTTTATTCATTAATATTCCTTTCTAATGTTTATGGTAACTAACATTTGGTATTCGTTTATCCCAACAAGCCCTACAATCCCCACATGAATTGTTTTGAAATCTTGATGGGCAATCATAACCTATAGGCAATTTAGCACTATGCACAGTTGAAGTCCACCTATGAGACTTGACTGGCTTTCCATCAATCATAGGGGCAGATATTCTTACCACTAGATTTTTTGGAAACTCTTTAGTTTTCTTGTAATCACTAATTAATTTTACTTCCCTTGTAGGAAGCCAATGTTTTACTTCTGGTGTGCCATTACAAACCATTACAATTTTATCTAACATTTCTCTATCATGCACATCCCCAGAATCAAACCATCTGAAGTATTTAGATTTGTTTGTAGCTTTAATCATAAGTATCATAGCCTCTACAAATCCATCTTCATAGAAAGCATCAAACCTTTTCATCATTCCCTCTTGCACCGATGGGAATAGGTAATTACCCTTAAAGGCATAACACCCATAGCAAGTAGAACCTTTTATCTTACGAAGTTTTGCCCCAGTTTTACAGAGAGATGCAGGTATATTGTAGGTCTTGCAAGGCATCTTACTTGCATTGCCAAGTCTTGGTATAATCAACTCGGCTTCTTTTCTAGACATCCCAGTGGGAATAAATTTGTCAGTCATATAAGCTCCTTTATTATATTACTTATACCATTCCCTGTGGGCATAGTCAAACTTGACAATGATAGGATAATTGCTACAATAAGAAAGCCCCTGTATGTGGGGGCCTTATATATAATCTATGGGTATGGCTATATTCTGCCTCTACAAGCTACACAAAACCTTTGGAACCTAGTCATAGGAACTACTTTAGAACATAGATTACATTTCCTATCTTTTACAGGTTCTTTATTTTCTTCTTTAGGTTTAGAATTATTATAATAATCTGGTAACTTAAATTCTTTTATTTCTTCTTTCATTTATAATTTATGGATGGGTTTCCCTTTTATCTGTTATGTAAAATGTTTTTACTTTAAATGGATTATCTTTAGCAAAAGTAATTTTTCCTACATACTCATATCTTGCATTTTCTTTTTTAAGTTTATTCCCACTGGGGGCATTGACTGGCAAGTATAAAGTCCACTCATTATCTTTACAACTTGCATCAAACTTTCCAAAGTTTAAATACAACCCATCTTTTACTAACTCTAAAACTTTATTCTGAATATTAGATAGGGTATCGTCACTATCAAATATTTTATTTATTTCTTTTTCTATATTTGTTTTTTCTATCCATGCTTTCATTTTTTATTTTTCCTTTTCTTTTTATTATTATCTTTTACTTCTGTTGTAAAGTCTAGTTTAGGCCCATAATAATAAGCTGTTGTTGTTTCATAAGGATATATTTTTCGTTGTTCCTTATAAGTCTGCCAAGTATATTTTTCTTTAGTCATTTTAACCGCCTTTAAAATGTTTTTATATCCCTAATATTAGGATTGCACCCCCAAGCCATACACAATTAATCAGTATGGCCCAGAGTATTAATTCAAATATGCTCATGTTTTATCCCTCTCTAAATAGTTTTTTTACAAATTCGATTAATTCTTCAAATTCTTGATTTGGTGAAATTTCAGAACTAACCCAATCAATTTTAGAATTAATATTTAAAGCATTAATAATTTCTCTTTCAATATCTGTATTATTCATAAATTATCCTTTCTAAATAATGTAAGTATATCAGACACTTAACTGATTGTCCAAATAAAAAACCCTACCACTCGAGAGAAGTGATAGGGTTACTATAAGGAAGTAATGAAAGGTTCAGTATAATTTCATACTATGTAATAGTCAAGTCATCGCATATACCAAAACACTATGAGCATACCAACAATGCATACTGTAAATAATGTTAACAACTCACTTATCATATAACCTTTTCTGATGTTTCCCTTGTAAGTTTTTTATTTCCATACTAGCAACTACTGTATCCATATCGCTCACATCTTGTAAGAAATAAGTATTTAATTTAATGGCTACACGCAATAGCTTTATGTATTCTCTGTAAGGAATCATATCTTTATTATACTGAACAAACTTCCCAGTGGGAATAATCCCAAATCCAAAAGGCACCATAGACTTATTCTTTGGTATTGGATTTACTTTTTGTAAGTGTGTTGGTTTCATTATTTCTGATATAGAATTTAAATTATCATCCATATTGTTTATCCCTTTGTTAGTATAGACTGGCATATTTTATACCCACGATGTTAATTCATCGGGACAGGAATATTTTTACAACTGTTATCCTGTATTGTTGACTAATAGCATCCTGTGTATGTTTTATCAGTGGGTACCCACCCATACACTGTGCATTGCAACTTTTCATTGTCAGTAACCAGTCTATTATCCCTTTATACATGAGCTTGAATTGATTGTCTAATGTGATACAACAAACAAATAAAATTAATTCCCACTGGGAATATTGACAATAAGATAATTCCCATGTTATAACATAATCATATTTATGACATAATTGATATGTAATAGATAATTAAGATTAAATTAGTTAATCTTATTATTAGTCAAGAAAGGAATAATTATGACTATTGATACATTACAATTTAAAAATAATGTAGGGGAAGTTTACAACGCACCTGTTATTGCAGGTGATGTAGCTTTAACCAATACAACTTATGATGTAGCAAAAAGGCTATTTACTGAAAAAACAAAAGCAGATAATTCTAGTTTATTTTTTGAGTTAGAAGAAGTATGTGAAAATATTTTTCATGCTTTAAAAAAACAAGGGAAAAATAGTATTACAAAAAAAGATGTAACAACTATTGTTAGAAATACTTATAGAGTTAAATCGCTAGATAAAGAAACTGGAAGAGTATTAAAAAATAAAAGTTTTGATAATGCTATTTCAAGGGCTTCTATGTTAGCTGAAATGAAATTTCTAGGTATTGGACAAATATCAGTTGAGCTTTTAGGGAAAGCAAAAAGACCTACAATCACAGTTCAACAAAAATCTATTGTTGATAAAGTTCAAGAGATTTCTTTTGATGATGAAGGGAAAGAGATTAAAACTTGGCAGACCCCTGATGAATCTAGAAGAGTGCCTATAACTATTGATGGCATGGAAAAACTTTATGCTAGAACCTTTAAGAGTAAAGATGGCCCCAATGCATCCACTAGTTCACATCCTATTTATAAAATGATTGAACTAATGAGAAGGTGCGTAAAAGAGCCATCATATAGTAATATGATAATGGAAAAGTTTTATAATTCTAATTTTTCAGAAAAAGAACATGCAGATGTTAAGACTGTTGTTGATAGTGATAACGACTTCAAAGAATTATTTGAAGACTTTAATGTTGCAATTATCCAGTCTTTAAATGCTGCAGTAGAAAAAGCTGATGCACAAACTGAAAAAGAAGACAGAAAAGAGAAAGAGAGAATTAAAAAACCCGTTAAGGTTTAACCCTAATAGATACCCTAACGGATCCGTTAAGAATATTCTTATCCATATCTAAAGATTAGCCCCCAGTTATTAGGGGGCTTTTTTATTTATTATTATCTTTTATTTTATTTTAAATCATGTTAGAAATACTTATTAATTAATACGAAAGGAATTAATACAATGAATACTAGAAAAGATTATATTGAATTTGTTGATATACTTGGAAAATTCACAGCAATGGTTGATACTGATTATTTTTTAAAAGGTAAAAATGATAGTGATGTACAATCGCATCAAGCTGTGGGGGGTTATATTGGTTTTCTTATTAGTGATATTTGTAAATCATTTAAAAGGGATAACCCTAGATTTGATGAAAGCATATTCATGAGAGAGTATAACAAGAATAGATTAAGTTGGGTTGAATACTTTACAGAACAAGCAAACAAGACTTAATTATTAAAACAGGTTTAACCTTTTTAGAAGCCCCCTTGTTAATACTTGGGGGTTTTTTTTATTCCTTTAATTGAAACCAAATAAATACAAAATAAAGGTCTCTCTCTATTCCCACTGGGAAGAAACCACAAGGAATTACCTTTTGTAGAACAAAACAAGAACGCTATTTGCTAGGCCATGCAGGTGGCAGGTGGGGGCCCCTCTTCCTATATATACGACCACGGGGTAAAAATACTGAAAATCATTTGAAACCACCTTAGCCATATCAAGGGGGGTAAGTTTAATAATATGACTGAAGTATTATTCCTAAGTATGGTACTATAATTTAGAGTTGAAAGGAATGAAACTACTCTAAATCATTTCCATATATATAGGGCCCCCCTTGGTAGGCAGTATATATTATACATGCGGATAGCAATATTGTCAAGTTAATTATTTTTTTTCTTGACAAGATGCTCATAACCGCTATAATTAGTAGGTATAGACTTGTTTAAGCACAGGTCACACACATCATATTGTAAACAAGAGGACTTAGGCAACCAAGTCTATGCGTAAATTTAAGAAAGTACCGAAAACAAAGGCAGGAGTACCTGTCAAATATGTAGCAGGGTCTAAAAACCCTAAAGCTACAGAGCGTGAGATTAAGTCTACAGCCAAAAAATACAGAGAAGGCAAGCTAACTGTGGCTGAAATGAACAGAATAGCTAAGATAAGGAGTAAGAGTGGTAAAAAAGGCTACAAAAAAAGCTACAAAGCCTAAAGGAATAGCATTTTATTCTAAAAAGTATGGCATTTCTGCAGATAAACTAAGGAAAGTCTATAAAAGAGGAATGGGTGCATATTATTCTAGTGGTTCCAGAGCGGGTGTTAGTCCACAACAGTGGGCAATGGGCCGTGTGCGTAGCTTTGCTACGGGCAAAGGTGGTGCTAGAAAGGCAGATGCTGATTTACTCAAGGGTGGCAAGAAGAAAAAATGAGAAAAGGTTTATATGCTAACATTCATGCTAAGAGAAAGCGTGGAGGTAAGATGAGAAAGAAGGGAGCCAAGGGTGCTCCGACTGCTGAAAACTTTAGAAGAGCGAAACAGACTGTAAGGAAAAAGTAATGGCCCCTAGAATACCTAGGAAAAAGGGACAACCAGTAGGAAGTAAGAAACATAGTGATTTGTATACGGATGAAAATCCTAAAGGTACAATAAAAGGATTAGGATTTAAGAACAAGAGTGCCGCACAAAGTAGTGTAGCCAAGATAAAGAAGAGTGGGAGAACACATGCCCACAAAACACAGGCCGCAATAGCAATGGAACAAAGAGCTAGAGTGGCAGGTAAATCACAAGCGGCTTCTGTATATAGAAGTTTTATAAACCAACAAAAGAAAAAGACAAAACGTATGCGAGGTAAATAATGGCTGTACAACCAACTATTAAAAAAACAAAAGGCAAGAAGAAGCCACAAGCAGGAGCCCTAAAACAAACAAAGACTGGTTCCATGATGAAACCCAAACTAGCGGCGGGTAAAGCTACTGGTGTTGCTAAAGCAAAGAAGGCTATGACCAAGAAAGGTAAACCTTTAATGGGTGGTCAAAGAAATCTAGATGCAAATAAAAACAATAGAATAGATGCGGCTGATTTTGCTATGCTTCGTAATACAAAGAAGAGAACAAAGAAAAGAACAGGCATGGCTAAACCAATGAGAAGGATGGGATAATGCCTTTGAAAAAAGGTAAGTCACAGAAAGCCATCAGCGAAAATATTCGTAAGATGAAAAAGAAAGGCAAGAGACCAATGAAACAAATCATTGCTATTGCTTTAACTGTAGCAGAAAAACAAAAACGTAAAACAAAGAAAACAAAAAAGAAAAAATAAAAGTTTGTGAAACGAACTATAACCCAAGATATACTAGCTTGGTCAAAAGAATTTATTGAGAAGCCTAATAAGGATTTAGGGGGTAAACCTGTATGTCCTTTTGCTAAGAAGACAAGAGAAGAAAATAAATTACGAATAGTTGAAGTAGAAGAATCAAAAGATTTTTTAAATAAACTAATTGACGAATGTAAATTATTTGGCGATAACGATGTAGTTATTGTTGCTTGTGCTGATATGTATATAACAGCAGATGAACTTAATGATTATGTTCATGCATTAAATAAAGTCTTTGTAAGAGAAGATGTTTACTTAATAGCAAGCTATCCAGATAACGAAGTTATAGAATTTCTTGAGAGTGAGGAGTTTGAACCAGATAATGATTTTTATATGGTTCTAATTCAAAGCTATCAGAAACTTGAAGATGGCAGTTCATCTTTGAGTAAAACAGATTATTACGAGTATTGGACAGATGATTATTATGCTGACACAGTTCTTGTAAGAAAACAATACGGAGATATTCATGGCAAGAGGTATGAAAAAAAGAAGTAAAAAAGTTAATGGTAAAATGGCTAATAACAAAAAACCTGTTGTAAAACCAAAGAAACCTAAAAAATCTAAGTAGTGGTCGCAAAGAAATACCAAAATCCGAAAGGAGGTCTTAACCAAGCAGGAAGAGATTACTTCAAAAGAAAAGAGGGTTCTAATTTAAAGTCCCCAGTAAAACGGGGAGTTAATCCAAGACGTATTTCTTTCGCCGCAAGATTTGCAGGAATGAAAGGCCCAATGAAAGATGAGAAGGGCCGCCCAACCCGAAAGGCATTAGCACTTAGGGCATGGGGTTTTCGCTCAGTAGAATCAGCTCGTAATTTTGCTAACAGACATAAAAAAAATAAATAGTAGGAGAAGATATGGTAACTTGTAATTTGTGTGGACACACATGTCATTGTAGTAAAGACGGAATGTGTATGGAAAAAAATCAATGTGAGTGCATATCTTGTGAACATGAAAAAGAAAAAAGCTAAAACTAAAAAACCTAAGAAGGTACAACCAAAAGAAAATAAAACAGACCCTTACGGATTGGTTAAATCATTTATGAAAATGTCTGATTTTTTATTTGGAAAAGGGTGGAATACAAATAAGTAATGCCACTATACGAATATTATAATAAAAAAACAAAAGAAGTATTTACAGAGTATCTTCCAATTAAAGATAGAAAAAAACCTTTGAAAGATAAGAATGTTGAATTACTTATTACGGCACCACGATTATCTATGATAGATAGAAAAGAGCATGGAACAAGAGACCAGATATTAAATTCAGCAAGACAGGGTATGAAACAAAGACAAATAGAAGACCAGGTGGGTATTAGAAAAACACCAGAGTGGTTACAAGAAAGAACAGAAAAAAAATTACAAAAGATTAGAAATGTTAGTTCCTAAAAAACAAAACGATTTATTAACAGAACAACAAGAAAAATTTCTTAATGCTTTATTTGGTGAAGCACAAGGTAATCCAAAGATGGCAGGAGAGATTGCAGGATATTCTGTAAACTCTTATCCTAAAGTATTAAAAAGTTTAAAAGAAGAAATTATAGAAAGGGCTGAACATCAGTTAGCTGTACACAGTCCAAAGGCAACAATGGGTTTAATAAATGCTCTTGATGAAGATGGAAAAACTCCAGGAGCAAATATTAGAATAGAAGCGGCTAAACAAATTTTAGATAGAGTAGGTTTAGCTAGAAAAGAAAAACTAGATATAAATGCAAAGGTAGCACATGGAATCTTTATTCTCCCGCCCAAAGAGGAAGTTAAGGAGTAGAACAGTTCCTTTTGGATACAAAGTATCTGATGAGGAAGAAAAAACTTTAGAGGCTGTTCCAGAACAAATGGATGCTTTGAAAGAAGCAGAACAATATTTGGAAAATTGCTCTTACAAAGAAGTTGCAGACTGGGTTACAAATAAAACTGGTAGACCCATAACAGGAATGGGATTACGCAAGGTATTAAAAAGAGGATGGTAGAACCGCCAAAGCCAAAGACTGCAGGTCGTAGAAGAGTTAAAAAAGTTCCTAAATTATCTGAGTCAGAAAAGAAAGCTAGACAATCCGCTTTACATCTTCTCCGAGCAGAAAAAGAAAAATTAGAAGATGCTAAACAAAAAGTTGACTTAGCTGAAAAAAGACTAGAAAATAAAAAAGAAAAACTAAAAGAATTAGATAGCGTATTAGAAGGTGAAAAAACTGTAATAGATGAACAGCAAATAGAAGAAGCAACACCTTCCATACAAGAGGCAATAAAAGAAAGAGAAGTTATATTTCAACCAAACTCTGGGCCTCAAACAGAATTTCTTGCATCATCAGAAAGAGAAGTATTCTATGGTGGAGCAAGAGGCGGTGGCAAATCATACGCAATGTTAGTAGACCCATTACGTTATTGTCACAAAAGTGCACATCGAGCATTGTTAATAAGAAGAACGATGCCCGAGTTAAGAGATTTAATAAATCATTCTCAGCAGTTATACTCCAAAGCATATCCTGGAGCAAGGTGGAGAGAGCAAGAAAAAGAATGGCGTTTTCCTTCTGGGGCAAGAATAGAATTTGGTTACGCTGAGAATCTGACAGATGCACTGCGTTATCAAGGGCAATCATACACATGGATAGGGATTGATGAATTACCACAATACCCAACTCCAGATATATATAATTTCCTCCGTTCATCTTTGCGAAGTGTTGACCCCGAGATTCCCGTCTTTATGAGGGCAACAGGAAACCCTGGTAACGTAGGCTCTGGTTGGGTTAAAGAAATGTTTGTTGACCCTTCACAGCCAAACACAAAGTTTGATTTAGAAATACAAACTCCCACTGGGAGTAAAAAAATTAGTAGAAGGTTTATACCTGCAAAGTTACAAGATAATCCATACTTAATGCAAACCGATGATTATTATGTAATGTTAGCATCTTTACCAGATGTACAAAAAAAACAGTTTTTAGAAGGAGATTGGGAGTCATATGAAAGTTCGGCCTTTCCAGAATTTAGTCGGGAAGTACATGTCCTCGAACCTTTTGACATACCTAGAAACTTTATGCGGTTTCGTTCTTGTGACTGGGGTTACTCTTCTTTTGCATGTTGCTTATGGTTTGCTGTTGATTATGATAACAACATATATATTTATAGAGAACTGTATACAAAAAATATTACAGCAGATATTTTTGCACAAAGAGTATTGAATAGTGAAGCAGGAGAGTATATAAGATACGGAGTTCTTGATTCTTCAACATGGGCAAGACGAGGCGATATAGGGCCGAGTATTGCTGAAACTATGATACAAGAAGGTTGTAGATGGAGACCATCTGATAGGTCACCTGGTAGTAGAATAAACGGAAAGTTAGAATTACATAAACGATTAAGAGTAAACGAAGATACAGAAAGGCCATCTTTATTTGTATTTAGTAATTGTTTAAATTTAATTAGAACTTTACCAATGTTACCTGTTGACAAAAACAACCCAGAAGATGTAGATACAGATGCAGAAGACCATGCTTATGATGCTCTTAGATATGGATGTATGTCAAGACCTTCACATCCAAGAGCTTTTGAAACAAGAATGAATGATATTAAAATGACTTCTGGTCAAACATATAAACCTAGCGATTCTGTTTTTGGTTATTAATGAAACATAAAACAATAAAGATAGGTTATAAGAATTACGAATTTAAAAAAATAGATAAAGATTTTTCTGATTCACATGGACAATTTTTATCAAGAGAAGGTTTGATAGGATTATCTGAAGAAGATAATATATCTCATGTTAACACTTTACTCCACGAAGTTTTACATGCTATAATATTTCAGTGGGGATTAGACGTAGGAGATAAAGAAGAACATATTGTAAATGTATTAGCTAATGCAACAACAACTGTTCTTGTAGATAATCCTTGGTTAACCAAATATTTGGAGGAAAAACTAAAATGAAAAATATGAATGGAAAAGATATTGACCCAAAGGTTATGAAACAATATTCACAAGGTGAAGGTTTTGATGACCAATCAACAGATACTGCTCCAAAAACAGAAGCAAGTGTAGGAGTAAAAAAGCCTTCAACAGCTTTACCTGCAGATGCTTATGATAGTACGGATAAAGCATATCCAAAAGCAGGAAAGAATG